>QWCQ01000055.1_pt1 | contig 123093 bp, 89 predicted proteins | sample 1972701 | NCBI WGS metagenome assembly QWCQ01 (sample SAMN09866704, study PRJNA288562) | Human gut metagenome isolate pre4_stool, whole genome shotgun sequencing...
GGTCGCAAAATAAGCTCAAAAAGCTAACCAAACCCCAAATTACGCAATACCACCAGCAAAAACACCAAAATAAAGACACAAAAAATGGGCATTAGCCCGAGTTCTACTCCGATCTCACTGACCGTATCCGGGACGCTAATGCAGCTGCCCAAGCTGCGATTAGTAAACGAATGGAGTAAAGATTAAACGAGCGACGGTTAGGTAAAGTCTGATCGCTAATTTCCGTTACTGCAGTCAGCTAGCACCCGCTAGCTGACTGCAGTAACGCTTTGTATAGCGTTGACATCGACGATAAAACAATCTGAATGATGTACAAACCCGCAGTTCAGGGTTGACTACCCTATCTGTGTGGCTATGTCCATGTTCAAAAGCAGATCAACATGGCCGTGTAAAGGTCGCTAATAGTTTCGGCTAGCGCTCTATTTTTGTGTAGCTTATTCAAAGCATCATAATCCCTGATAATACCCCAAAAACAACAAGTTTACATACAGAATTCAGGTGTTAATTCAAAAATAGTTTTATAAAAGCTCTTGACATCTTAAGTGTGAACGTTCACAATAGGGATATCTGGTTCCGCCTTACGGATCGGAACTTGATAAGTCTCACAGTTCAAAGGAGAACGATTATGAAGAAAAGGGCATTGCTTATCGCTGCGGCCTTGGCAATTGTCGGAAGTACAACGGCCTGCACAGTCGAGTCTGGAAGCGGTGAAAAAGCTGACACTCAGGTTGCCAGCAAGGCAGATGCCGCCCTCAAGGAAGTAGAGGGCAAGGTGTTCAGCAAGGGGCCGAATGGGGAGACTCCCGTAACGTCTAAAGCTGTCGAACTCACCGATGAAGAAATAGCGCAGGTTAAAGCGAAGAAGGCCACCGCTGCCCTCGTTATGCACTACGCTGGCAACGACTGGGCTAATGCCCAGATCGCGGGGCTTAAAGCCGAATTCGCTCGACTAGGCATCGAGGTTATCGCGGTCACCGACGCGAACTTTAACCCGGGTCAGCAGGTATCCAACATAGAGACGGTGCTCGCCAAGAACCCGGATATTGTGGTGTCTATTCCCACTGACCCGGTGGCTACCGCCGGTGCATACCGTAAAGTCGCGGAAAGCGGCGCGAAGCTCGTCTTCATGGACAACGTTCCTAAGGGGCTAAAAGCTGGCGTGGACTACGAATCGATTGTAAGCGCCGACAACTTTGGTAATGGCGTTGTTTCCGCGCACCTGCTCGCCAAGTCTCTAGCCGGTAAGGGAGAGATCGGAGTCATTTACCACTCCGCAGACTTCTTCGTTACCCGTCAACGTTACGAAGGATTCACCAAGGTCATCGAAGAGGAATACCCGGATATCAAGATCGTTAAGAAGCAAGGGATCGCTGGCCCCGATTTCGCTGGAGACGCGCAAAAGGTAGCCGACGCGATGATCAGCCAGAACCCCAAGCTAGCGGCTATCTGGGCAGTCTGGGATGTTCCCGCTGAGGGTGTGATGGCTGCCGCTCGTTCAGCCGGACGCACTGACCTCAAGATCGCTACCGAGGATCTAGGGACAAACGTGGCAATCGCTTTGGCTCAAGACCAACTAGTTGTCGGTCTTGGTGCCCAGCAGCCGTACCAGCAGGGTGTCGCCGAAGCGCGTATCGGCGCCGGGGCTCTGATTGGCAAGAAAGCTCCCTCTTATGTAGCGCTAAATGCTTTGCCGGTCTCGCATGAGAACGTGCTTAAGGCATGGAAGCAGGTCTATAACAGTGAGCCTCCAGCTGATCTGAAGAAAGCGATGAAGAAGTGACTGCCGCAGAGGACACCAAACGGGATGTAACCAACCCGGAACCCTTGGTGGCTATGAGAGGGATCGAGAAATCCTTCTCTGGGGTGAAAGTTCTCGACGACGTTGACTTTGAAATCGTCGCCGGTGAGGTTCACGCCCTGGCAGGTGGTAATGGCGCTGGAAAATCTACGTTGATGAAGATTCTCCAGGGCGTGTATTCCCTGGATAAGGGAACCATCGAGATCGCTGGCAAGCGGTGCTGCTTCGGAAATATCCACGATGCGAAGCGAGCCGGGCTGGGGATGGTATTCCAAGAGTTTAGTTTGGTGCCTACCCTAACCGTTGCGCAAAACATCTTTCTTAATGGTGAGCCTCACAGCGGGGGCGTGATCAACGACAAAGAAATGATTCGCCGTTCTCGGGAACTTTTCCAGCGTATGCAGGTCGATGTAGATCCCACGGCAAAAATGTCCTCGTTGTCGACGGCCTACTGGCAGTTGACCGAGATCGCGAAGGCTCTGGCCGAGGATGCTCGGGTACTGATCATGGACGAACCTACGGCCGCTCTTGCTCGACAAGAAGCCAAGTCGCTGTTTGAACTGATCGAACGGCTTACCGCCGAAGGTATCTCCATCGTTTATATCTCCCACCGGATGGAGGAGGTCTACCAAATCGCGGATCGCATCACGATCCTGCGCAATGGTAAGCGCCTACTCACTTCCACACTGTCGGAAATTACACCCGAGGAGATCGTCGAGGGTATTGTCGGTCGTAATGTAGCCATGGCATCTGCTCCCCACCGGGATTGTGCTGAACGTCCGGTTGTGCTCTCGGTAGAGGGGCTGGCCGCTAACAATGGGCTGCATGATGTGTGCTTCGAAGTCCATGAGGGAGAGGTTCTCGGGCTGGCTGGTCTGATGGGCTCCGGTCGTACTGAACTGGCTCGTTCCTTGTTTGGTATCGACCAGGTGACTGCAGGAACCGTGCGTATCGATGGGAGCGAGGTTAAGATCAGCAAACCCAGGGATGCACTCTCTCACGGTTTGGTACTGGTTCCCGAGGATCGCCGCCGTCAAGGTCTCGTATTAAGGCACTCTGTCAACAGCAACCTCCAATTGCCGCACTTGGCGGAAAACTCTCGAGTTGGATGGATGAATGATCGCGCCCTCGGTGGACTGGCCAACAAATTGATCGAAGAGTTTCGCATCAAGGTGACGCGCCCCGAGGCACCTGCCTCGTTACTGTCCGGCGGTAACCAGCAGAAGATCGTGCTCGCCAAGTGGATTAGCCGTAACCCGCGGGTTCTGGTGATGGACGAACCTACAGCCGGTGTTGACATCGGAACCAAATCAGAAATCATCGAGACTATCCGTAACTTTGCAGCCGAAGGCCACGCGGTGATCGTTATTTCTTCTGAATATCCCGAACTACTCGCCATGAGCGATCGCCTGCTCCTGATGCGCGAGTCCACTGTTGAACGCGAACTCACCGCGTCCGAAACTACCGACGAGCAGGCACTAGAACTAGCAGTTCAAGGAGTGAACCATGAGTGATTCAACAGTCCCGGCCAAGGTGGCCAGAAAGCGCTTCAGCTTCGACTGGCGTCGGGATATCATCTATGTCGGTTTCGTAGCCGTCCTGCTTATTTTCTCGGTGCTGCTGCGCGATCAGGGGTTCCTGTCCACAGCTAGCTTCTGGAACATCCTCCGTCAAGCGGCCATCGTCTCGGTGATTGCCGTCGGGATGACACTGGTAATCGCAGCAGCGGAAATTGACTTGTCCGTTGGTTCGGTCGCGGGTCTGGCTTCCGTGGTGACGGCCATGGCACTGTCACAATTTGGGTTGGTGCCCGGCATTTTAGCGGGACTGGCGCTCGGGGCGGTCGTCGGCTGCGTCAACGGTGCCCTAGTGGCCTTTGTACGAATCCCGTCCTTCTTGGTGACACTAGCCATGATGGGCATAACCTTCGGTATTGCCCAATGGATTACCGACTCCGCGCCGGTACCCATTCTGGACATGAACTACGTAGCTAACTTCGGTGGCGGGAACATTGGCCCGATCCCCGGCCTGATCATCTGGATGCTGCTCTTCGTCGTGGGTGGTGCCTTAGTGCTCAAGAAAATGCGCTTCGGACGCCAAATCCTGGCGACCGGCGCCAATCCGGTAGCAGCCGAGTACTCCGGTATCAGTACCTCTTGGGTACGTTTCCGGGTAATGCTGATCTGCTCCATGGGAGCAGCCGTGGCTGGCATGCTCTACGCTGGTCGCCTCATGTCTGGTCGTTTCCAGTGGGGCGCCGGTGACGAGATGAACGCTATCGCCGCAGTAATCCTCGGCGGTACCGCACTTGCTGGTGGTCGTGGCTCCGTTGTCGGCACCTTCTTCGGTGCATTACTTATGGCGACGATTAACTATGGCCTCATTTTGGCCGGACTCGATACCTCTCAGCAGCAAATCATCCGGGGCATAATCATCATCCTGGCAGTCGCCCTGGCACGCAAAGACTAGCCGCCTAACAAGCAAGAATACAGAACTCTCCGCAGTAACAGAAGAAAGGAAGAACTATGGAGAAGCAAACAGACAACCGGCCTGTGTCGGTTGGCAAGAGCGCCTTCAAGGTTGATGGCGAGACCGTCTCGCTCTACGGCGGTGCCGTACACTACTGGAGGCTTGATCGGGACAAGTGGGATCAGATCCTGGAATCCGTCAAAGGTATGGGTTTCAATATGATCTCGATCTACATCCCGTGGGAGATCCACGAAGTAGAAAAGGGAGTCTTCGACTTCTCGGGTAACAAGGACATCGACGCCTTCCTCACCCTCTGTGAAGAAAAAGATTTCCGGGTAATCGTGCGTCCCGGACCGCAGATCAACTCCGAGTTGACCTGGTTCGGATACCCCAAACGTATACTCGAGAACGAGCGGTTGCAGATGCGCAACGCTAAGGGAGGACGGACCGTCCTGACCCAGGTGCCTAAGCCCATCCCCGCGGTCAACTACGCGGCCGATGAATTCTACGAGGAAACCGCACTCTGGTACGACGCAATCTGTGAGATCCTGGCACGTCACTGCTACCCCAAGGGCGGCATTGTTGCGGCTCAGGTAGATAACGAGATGGCGTACTTCTTCTGCATCAACGCTTACGCTGCTGACTACTCTGAAGAGTCGTTGGCACAGTACCGCACCTTCTTGCTTGACAAGTACGGTGACCTGGCCAGCATTAACAAGGCCTACGGCACCTCTTATGGCAGCGAGGGCGAGATTGACCCGCCGCGTCGCTTCGAAGGCAAAGACAAGCATGACATCCCGGTATTGGCTGACTGGATTGAGTACCGCGAACAGTACCTGATCATTTCGATGGATCGTCTCGCCGACATGATGCGTGAGCGTGGCCTGGATCAGATTGCGCTCTTCCACAACTACCCGCACCCGCTCGGTCCTGGTGGTGCCGCTTCTGGCTTCACCACACCTTTCAATATCGCCAAGCTGGAAGAAAAACTCGACTTCGTCGGCTTCGATATTTACTCCCGCAAGGAACTTTACAGCCACGTCAAGACCGTAGGCTCGTATGTGGTGGGAACCAGTCGCTTCCCCTACATCCCGGAGTTCATCGCCGGTGTGTGGCCCTGGTACCTGAACCCAGGTGAGATTTACGACGAGGAATTCGTTACCAAGGCCGCGCTGATGCAGGGGATCAAGGGCTTCAGCCGCTACATGCTGGTGGAGCGCGACCGCTGGCTAGACTCTCCCATCCGTCGCGATGGTCGGGTTCGCGAAGACCACGAGAAGATGTTCAGCAATGCTAACCGGATGCAGTCCGAGAACAGCTTTACCTCCTTGCGTCGTGACGCAAAGGTACTGCTCCTGGCTAACCGCGAATATGACCGGCTAGAGGCGGCCTCGGTGCTGGTTTCCTTCCCCGGTGACTTCTTGGAGACCCCGTCGGGCTTCAGCGAATACGCTAACCCGCTGACCATCAGCGAAGACAATCTGGGCTTCGATGCACCAGTACAGTTGGAGAAGAGTAAGGCTTTCGGTGCTTGCTTCGAGGCACTGTCTGCCGGGGGTCACGACTTCGTGATCTCCGATACGGATCTCGATCCCGCGCGCTGGGGCGAACGCAGCATCATCGTGTTGCCGACCCTCGACTACCTGGATGCAAAGATTCAGCAGGCTTTGGTGGACTTCGTAGCCGGTGGTGGCTGCGCGGTAGTTGGTCCGAAGCTGCCCGAGCTAGACTCCCTGATGAACCCCTGCACTATCCTCAAGGATGCTGTTGAATCCGGCAAGGGCAAGTGGTTCGTTGTCAAGAGCGGAGATGACGCCGCTAGCATGCTCGATAAGGCTTGCGCTGCTGCCGATGTTGCCGCCGTAAGTAAGAGCGATTCCCGGCTTGACGTGGTGGTACATGTAGACCAATCTGACGATAAGCGTCGCGTGGTCTTCGTTGCCAACCCGACTGCTGAGGCTATCGATACCCGTATCGAACTGCCCTTCGAGATCGAAAAGGCCACGGAACTGTGGTCAGGTCAGCCGGGCACCGTCCAGGGCAGCCAGTTGATGGCTTCTATGCCCGCCTACTCAATCAATGTCTACGACTGCTCACTAAAGAACTGAAAGGAACTGCAATGCTTCACGGTGATGTTTTAATGGCCGATCTGGACGTGGACCAGTGGCGGAATGCGCAGCGCCTGCTGCTACGTTCCGCCAAGGGCGCCCGTAGGATCGTGTGTTTGCTGGAAAAAGGAAAGGTAGTCAAGTGCCGCCACACCGAAGGTAAAGAGGTGGCTCAGGCTCCGACCCAGGTTGATGATCTGCAGGCTGCTGCGGATGCGCTGTACGCCGCCAACCGCGACCAGGTCGATTTCGTCCTGGTGGCAGAGCGCGATGAAATGGACGAGTACTTCGCCGAATACCAGAATACCTGGAACGCGGACGAGGATCTCGACGTATACGTTTGCCGCTCTTGGAGCCTACTGCGTGGCCGCTACAAGTCCTCGATTGTGACGGCTCCGGAACCTGCTGACGAGACTCTGGGTCTGCAGTGGAAGCTGGGCGCCTCTCATGAGGATGTGGTGTCGGCTGCGGAGGCGTTCGTGAGCCCGGAGAGCACTGTGGTGCTAGCCGTACACGACAACAACTCTTTGTGGACCAGCCTGATCCTGCGTTTCGATCAGGACCGCAAGGTTATTTCGATTGGTACCGCCGACCCGAGCTTGATGGATATCAAGGGTGACCGGACTGCGGTTACGGAGCGCCTAGTCTCCTTCGCTAATGGTCGCGAGGGCGACGTTAAGCTGGTGGTGAGCTGTACCCGCGAGGCCGCCGAACAGTTCTTGGCTACCAAGGACAAGGCAGCGGTTATTTCTAAACTTGGAGATGACTTCAAGGTAGAGCGCATCGGCTAACCGTAATAGATAAAGGAAGTGGCCGGGATCCCAGGGATGGGATCCCGGCCACTTCATGTTACGCACCTAAATATTGCCTTTAACAGTACTTTCAACCCGAATTAGGGGCTTCTGTGCTCTCTAGTTAACAGGCGCCTAGCTATTGCTTTGCCGGTTATTATCACGAAATTCTCGAGCGGGGGGGGGTGGTTCAGTGCTCTTCCTGATGATGAGATCAGGGGAAATAGTGTGGCGAGCGTCAGGTTCAGAATCTTGCAGGCTACTCACACACAGGCGGCCCAGCGCCACGAAGTCCTGCCGCACGGTGGTTAGTGGGGGATCGAATTGGGAAGCGAACTCATGGTCGTCGAAACCAATGATGCTGATGTCTTGCGGTACGCGGAGGCCGCGCTCGTTAAGTGCCCGCATCAAACCGAGCGCCATCAGGTCGGAAGCTACGAATACGGCCGTGGGGCGGGGATTCAAGTCGGCTATGCGGCATCCAGCCTGGTAGCCACTTTCCCCTGTCCAGTCACCGATTAGCGGTTCTGGAACGGGTAGATCCTGAGCGAGCAGGGCATCTCGCCAGCCATTGAGTCGAACTTGTCCTTCGAGCCACTCCTGGTTGCCAGCTACATGGGCAATATCTTGATGACCGAGCCGTATCAGGTGTTGCACGGCTCGCATGGATCCCTCGTATTGGTCCTCGGACACGACTACGGCGTGTGGAAGGGGAGTAAGGTCAGCGGCGAGCACGACAATAGGTAGTCCGCTGGCCCATCCAGAGTTTTCGATGGAGTTCAAAGCGAGTTCGGCTTCCCGGATTAGCGGGGCGATGACGATCAGACCGTCAACGTAGGCATCGCGGAAAGTGTCGAAAGTTGACTGGAGTGAACCAAAAGAATCGCGATCATTGACGGACAGGATTACATTTTTTCCGACTTCTCTGGCAGCGATTTCGATTCCTCGCAAAGCTCCCATCGGGCCGTAGCGCCAGGATGAGTCAGTAACCACCCCAATGCTGCCGGGTCGGTCAGTCTTTAGAGCCGCAGCAGCGGCATTACGTCGATAGCCTACCTCAGCGATAGCGGAGAGTACTCGCTCGCGAGTATCCGGATGCACGGCTCCCTGATCATTAACCACGCGCGAGACGGTCTGATAGGAGCACCCAGCTAGACGGGCAACATCATGTAAAGTTGGGCGTCGCTTGCTAGGTGTAGTAGACATACAAGCAACTCTACTACGAAGCGGTTGCCGTCACTTTCGTAAGTTGTCCATTTTTCATCTTGATATCGGGAAATTACCGGGTTTAGCAACCTGGTATTTTAACCTAGAGATAGAACTAGGCGTCATTTTGAAGATGGCGAGCAGACATAATACGGGATGGATGGTTTCCTATGAGCCAATCTTTAGGTGAAACCGCTAATGAACCGGCAATGCCCCTACCGGAAAATAGCCGGCAAGATGCGAAAGTTAACTTCCCGGTCTTCCTAGGTTCCTCAGTGGGGATCTTAGCCATAGCCCTGTGGGCACTGATTTCTCCCACTAGCGCCGCCGAGGTGCTGGGAGTTGCGGTCGGGGCAATCTCGAAATGGTTCGGCTGGTTTTATATTGCGCTGGCTGCCATCATTCTAGTTTTCGTATTTTTCTTGGGATTCTCCCGCTATGGGGAAACCCGCCTGGGGCCGCCCAACTCCCGTCCCGAATTTTCGACCTTCTCCTGGGCATCCATGCTGTTTGCCGCCGGGATTGGTACCGATATCCTATTTTTCTCTGTAGCCGGCCCCGTCAGCCAGTATCTGCAGCCTCCGGTGGGCAAAGGGGAAACTATCCAGGCTGCCCGGGAAGCCACGGTTTGGACGCTTTTCCACTACGGGATTACCGGTTGGGGGATGTATGCCCTGATGGGGATGGCTCTGGGGTATTTCGCATATCGTCGCAAAAAACCCTTATCGGTACGCTCCGCCCTCTACCCGATTTTTGGAGAAAAACTCAACGGCCCGCTGGGGCATACCGTTGACGGAGCCGCCATCCTAGGCACTATCTTTGGGGTGGCCACCACCCTGGGAATCGGGGTGGTGCAGCTAAATGTGGGGCTGCAAATCCTATTCGGGATTGAACAGGGAATCCCTGCCCAAGTGGGGCTGGTGATCCTTGCGGTCGCCATGGCTACCGTCTCGGCCACCACTGGTATCCATAAAGGAATCCGTTTCCTTAGCCAACTCAACGTGGTATTAGCTCTGTTCCTGGCAGCCTGGGTTTTCATCACCGGAAGAACAGATTTTTTGCTTAACGCTATTGTGATGAATATCGGGGACTTCGTATGGTCATTCCCGCGCCGCGCCCTCGAAACCTTCGCCTATTCAGACGTAAGTGCCTGGATGTCGGCATGGACGCTGTTTTTCTGGGCGTGGTGGGTAGCATGGGCGTCCTTCGTGGGAATGTTCCTAGCTCGGATTTCCCGAGGACGCACCCTGCGAGAATTCGTAGTCGGCACCATGCTGATTCCCTTCTCCTACGTACTCATGTGGGTAGCTATTTTCGGTAACGCCGCCATCGACCTGATTCGCAGCGGTGATAAATCCTTTGCCGAGGCCACCCTAAAAGCCCCCGAAATGGGTTTTTATCTGCTTTTACAACAGTGTCCGGCGGCGGTATTCATTATGGGGCTAGCCACCTTCGTAGGCCTGCTGTTTTACGTAACCTCTGCGGACTCGGGCGCCCTCATCATGGCGAACCTGTCCTCATTCCTCCCGACGGTACGTTCCGATGCTCCCGGCTGGCTACGATTTTTTTGGGCGGGGGTAACCGGGCTGTTAACTATCGGGATGTTGATAGTAGGGGGTATCCCGGCGCTACAAAACGCCACCATCATTATGGGATTGCCGTTCTCGCTAGTAATGATCTTAGTGATGATTGGCCTGGCCAGAGCCTTAAAACAAGATCGGCGTGCCCGGCAGTTACGGGCGCACTCTGCTCGCAATATTTTGGCGGGAACCGGGTCTATTGCCGGACGGCTAGAAACTAACTGGCGCGAGCGCCTCTCGAAAACTTTCGGGCAAGTAACCCCCGTGGAAGCTCAAGCCTACCTGGATAAAGTGGCGGAACCGGCGTTGCGGGCCTTTGCCGCAGAACTAAATAAACAGGGGATCCCCGCCGAGGTCGTCCGGGGAGATAATGATCCCCTCGAGCAAGTAGATCTACAAGCCCGCATCTATGACCGTCTAAAATTAACCGCTTTCAAAGGTGCTGACCAGTTTGTTTACCGGATTCTGGCGGTAGATACCGCGAATACTATCTACGCGGGTTCTGCCCCCAGTAGCCCGCGATCTACTCGCCTGGAAGTACATTTGCCTGATAATGATCAAGATTATGACGTGATGGGTTATTCGCGCAGCGCCATCATCCATGACGCCTTTGACCATTTCGACCGCTACCAGGACTATTGGCGGATTAACGACGGCTAAAGCGGGAAAAATTTGTGCTTTGGGGTTTTGACGTTTCCTATTGTCGAGCGGGTTTTTCCGGTAAACTGCAAGTATAGACAGGATTTTGAGCCGCTATTGTTAGCACAGTAGACAATAACGCTCGCGGATCGGGCGACTCGTTAACTAGGGTCAAAGTTGACGCCATCGCCAGTAGTTTAGAGAGGAAAATAGATGACTATCCCGGTGCCCCTGTACAGATTACCGGAGGCTATGGCCTGTTTTAACTCGGCTTCTTTGATTACTTTGCCTTACGGTGCCCACGTAAAAGTCCATACTGTAGATCCGATCTTAGAGGACGGGCGACTGAGAATCCGCAATGCTCGCGACTCGGCCTTACGTAACGGAGCTGCCAACCCAAATGTTACTTTGATTTGGCAAAGCCCCTATCCCCATGGCTGGAGCCTGGTAGTTGAGGGCCAGGCTTGGGCAAACGGTCCAGATTTGATGATCGAGTACGAGTCGGGGATTCTGCATCGTCCTCAGTACCATAACGATGGGCCGCAGTGGATGTGGCAAGACGGGGAGTGCCCCGTCCAGTAGGGTGCCCCGTAGGCAATGCCTGCCCCGGCACGGATCAAGCGGGAGACTATTTGGCTTCTACTGGCTGAAAAGACCGTAACCGCAGGCTATTTCCCACCACGAAGGCCGACGAGCAAGCCATAGCGGCTCCCGCCAGCATGGGGTTAAGTAATCCCAAGGCTGCCAGCGGTATGGCGGCAACATTGTAAGCGAATGCCCAAAACAGATTTCCTTTAATGATTTTTAGGGTGCGGCGCGAAAGCCGAATCGCATCTACCGCAGCCAATAGATCCGGGCGCATCAAAGTAATATCAGCGGCTTCAATCGCCACATCGGTGCCGGAGCCCATCGCGATCCCCAGGTCTGCTTGCGTAAGGGCGGCCGCATCATTAACCCCATCACCAACCATGGCTACGGTGGCTCCCCGTCCCTGTTTGCGGAAAACTGCCACCACTTTATCCTGGGGTTTTACTTCTGCGATTACCTCTTCAATTCCAATTTGTTTACCTACTTGGCGCGCCACATTTTCGGTGTCTCCAGTCAGCAACACCGGGGTTAGCCCTAACTCTTTGAAGCGCGCGATTGCCGGAGCGCTGGTTTCTTTTACCTGGTCGGCAATCCCTAGAAGTCCTTTCACCTGACCATCGAGGGATACCAGTACCATAGTTTCGCCGCGGCTAGTGTGTTCCGTGATTACGTCCTCGAAAGCGGAAGAAATTACGGCACCTTGTTCGCTAATAAACTTGCGGTTCCCCGCCAGTACCGCCTGCCCTGCAATAGTGCCGCGCACCCCGCCTCCGGGGTAGCTTTGGAAATCTGCTGGTACCTTATCGCTGGTGAGCTCGATTCCTTTAGCGGTTGCTGCCCGGGTAATCGCCCCGGCGATGGGATGTTCACTGCCGCTTTCCAGGGTAGCGGCAGCCTGCAATACCCCCAGATCATCGGGAGGAAAGATGCTTACCAGTTCCATATTTCCACTGGTAACAGTGCCGGTTTTATCGAGGATAACCGTGTCGACTTGCCGGGTAGATTCCAGTATCTCCGCGCCCTTAATTAAAATCCCCAGCGAAGCCCCGCGACCGGTTCCCACCAGCAGCGCGGTAGGCGTAGCCAGTCCTAGGGCGCAGGGGCAAGCAATAATTAACACCGCCACCGCGCAGGTAAAGGCAGTAACCGGGGTTCCAATTATTAACCAGATCAGCAAAGTAAGCAGCGAAATCGCCATCACTATCGGCACGAAAACTGCGGAAATCCGATCTGCCAGGCGTTGAATCGGGGCTTTGCCGGCCTGCGCCTGTTCTACTAGGCGGGTAATCTGAGCTAGTTGCGTTTTAGAGCCCACCCGGGTGGCGCGAACTACCAGGCGGCCATAGGTGTTGATGGTCGCGCCGGTAACCTGGTCACCTACTCCTACCTCTACCGGGACTGATTCCCCAGTTAGTAAGGAATTATCGACGGCGCTGACCCCGGAGACTACCACTCCATCGGTAGCGATTTTTTCGCCCGGAAGAGAAATAAATTCTTCACCCTCGCCAAGTTCTTTGATCGGGATCTTTACTTCCTGGCCGGCTCGCAGCGCGGTTACCTCTTTCACCCCCATTTCGGCGAGGGAACGCAGTGCATCCCCGGCACGTACTTTGGCGCGTTTCTCAAAATAGCGTCCGCCTAGAATAAAAACCGTTACCCCAGAACAAACTTCCAGATAGATGTGACTGGCGGCATCCCCGGGTCGGGCGAGCAGCTGGAAATCATGGGTCATGCCTACCTGGCCAGCATCCCCAAAGAACAGGGCATATAAAGACCAAATAAAAGCAGCTAAAGTACCCAAAGAAATCAGGGTATCCATAGTGGTGGTGGCGCGGCGGGCATTTACGAAGGCCGCGTGGTGGAAGGGGTAAGCTCCCCACAGCACCACCGGAATCGTCAGAAGCAGGGACACCCATTGCCAATAGGGGAACTGCAAAGGCGGAATCATCGCCAACACAATCACGGGAGCCGCTAAAATCGCGCAAATAATCAGGCGCCGCCGCAGCCCTGCCAGTTCCTGCGAGCTGGTCTTCGGGTGTTCTTGCCCGTCCTCGCGCCCAAAATCCCCGTCCGTAAACGCGCTATAACCGGCGTTTTCCACGGTTTTTATAAAATCTTTCGCGCCAAAATCACCACTTTGGGAAATAGTGGCTTTCTCAGTCGCATAGTTAACGGACGCGCTTACTCCCGGCATGTTATTGAGGGCTTTTTCAATATGCGCCGCACAGGCCGCGCAACTCATGCCCCCGATTGTCAGTTCGAGGTTCTGAGAATTATCGATACTACTAACCAACTGTTACCTCCTGCGCCCTATCCTAACTATTTGATAATCAGCTAGTAAGCGTTTTTTTCCAGGGCGAAAAGCAAATTTGCAGCACCTTCAGCGAGTGCGGGCTTTGAAAGAATCCCGGTAAGAGGGCGGGAAAACAGAATTAGCTAAGGAAACTAGCAGAGCCGCTAATCGGACTTGAACCGATGACCTACGCTTTACGAGAGCGTTGCTCTACCAACTGAGCTATAGCGGCAAAATGCCTTAGGCACCGTGTTAGTCTATCTAGCCTTCGCCCCGCTTTCCAAACTTTTCGACCAGGTAGAACGGTTATTTTCGCCACGCTATAGCCGGTGGCAGAGCCGGGAGATGGAAATATGAGGTTACAGCTGGCGGATGGTTTGTTTAATCATGGCGATCATTCCGGCGCGCACCGATAGCGAATCCACTCCGGCCGCAACTAACTTGCCTGCCCAAGCCGGATCAGAAGCCATATCCCCGCATACGCAAACTTCAATGGGAGCGGCGGCGTCATGGCAGACTTGAGCGATCTGGCGAACCATTTCCACCACTGTTTCCCGCACTTCATCGGCTAGGTCGGCTACCTGAGAGTTTCCCCGATCCGCGGCGGCAACATATTGACACAGATCATTGGTGCCTATGGAGATAAAATCCACGGCCCCACAAAACTCATCCATGCGCAAAGCAGCAGAGGGTGTTTCCACCATAATCCCCAGAGGCAAAGGTATTTGGGCTGGCCGCGCCGCTTCTTCGATCCCGTAAGTATCGGCGGTGATTTCTTCTAGGAGGGAACGTACCCAATCCACTTGATGCACGTGATTGACCATAGGAATCATCACTCGCAAAAGTTTACCTAGACCTTCGGATTCTAAAGTTTGGTTAGCGTCGAGAACTGCCCCCAATTGGTCGCGTAACAGATGCGGGAACTTACGTAGTAAGCGGACCCCTCTAACCCCTAAGAAAGGATTATTTTCCGGAGGCTGCTTGGCAAAAGGCAAGGGCTTATCTGCTCCAATATCCCACAGGCGAATCGTGGTTTGCCCCAGGTTGCGCGCTAGCTCGGCGTACACTTCTGCCTGCTGCAGACGGGATGGAGCCCCCTGGTAGCCCGCAAATAGGGTTTCGGTTCGCACCAGACCGCAGCCTTCGGCACCTTTAACTGCGCCGGTAGGCCCGGAAACATTCACCTGGATAGGGATCTGTTTACCATTGGCGGTAATCGCCGGGTTCTCTAACTGCTCTAAAGCATTGGTGGCGGTAGCAACTCGCTCGCGGGCTAGTTCAATCCAATGAGCAAAGACCCTAGCCTTGGGGTTAACTTCTAAATGTTTTGTGCGTGGATCGAAAACAATGGTGTCCCCGTCATGCACCCCCCATTTCAGACCGGCATAAACCGGGATTCCCCGCGAGGCTGCCACAATCGCACCATGACCGGTAGTGCCGCCACTGCGGGTAACTACCCCTTCTATTTCTGGAGGCAAACTGGCGGCTAGCGGGGCATCAAGTTCTTCAACTACCAACACTGCCGGAGTGGAATGCTTCTTAATCAGTTCCTCTAGATTATCGAGCTCGCCACCGATCAACGCCTTTTTTAACAGGCGAGATACCGCAAGTAAATCGGTAGCCCGCTCCGCCAAATAAGGGTCATCCAGCTTTTCCATCTTCGCAGCAGCTGCGCTATAGGCATTGTCTACTGCGGCAAAAGCATTGGTTCCCCCCGCAATTTCATCGGCGATTTCAGCTCGCAGTTCGGGATCATCCACCAGCGCGATCTGCATTTTTATAATCGAATCCGAACCCAAAGACCTCAGGTAGGCTCTAACGGCTTTGCGAGCTTCTTCTAACGCCTGCCCCTCATTGGGGCTGACCCGATAAAACTCGGCGTCCTCGTGTCTTTCCAGCACCAGCGCGTATCCGATAACAATCTGGTCGCCGTTACGCGCCGGGTCGGTAGGAGTAGGAACTTCCTTAGCAAGTTGAACGGCAATCGCGTTAACCGAACTGCCCGCTTTCTTCTCGGATCCTCCCGCAATCGCAGGAGGATCAGTTTGAGTCAAGGCTTGCCGGATAGCAGCAAAAACCTCTGTTGCCTGCGGATCTAGAGTACCTAGCTCTAAAGTCTCACCTTTGCCAATTCCTAAAGAACTCACCTGGGTGAGGGAAGCGGCGTTTACTATGCGGAAAGTCCCGGCTTTGCGAGCAAAAACCGGAATTTCTCTCGCTCCAATAGCGCTGGCAAGGGCAGCGGCGGGACGGGCATGCATCCCGTGCGGATCAATAATTTCTAAAGCCAGGGTCGCGGCCTCGGGGGCGGAAAATGATTCCTCTCCCGAGGCCGCCTCGGCAGCATTGTCGGTAAACTCTTCCTCGTCCTCGGGGAGAGGCTCCTCGGTGTCACTGAGCTGGTCGATCTTGCCCGCCAAGGCTGCTTTTGCCTGACTGGCTACCTCTTGCAAGCTAGCGCCCCCGGCGGCACTAACTACCGCCGCAACCAGTCCTTCCACCAGAGGGCCGGAAGATATTAGGCAACGATCAGCCAGTTCAGGGTCAAGGAACTCCAATGCCATTTGCGAACTGAGCAGCGCGGAGCCCAAATCCACCAAAATCAGCACCCCATCGGGGTTATCAGCAGCTGTAATAGCTTCACTGATTTGCTGAGCATCGGTACCTAACTCTACCTGCTCGCCATCGCTAATTCCCGCTGCCACCAACACTTCGGGGGCGCTGCCGGCGACGGTCATCTGCATCGCGAGCTCTTTAGCGGCAGTAGCTAAGGGCAGTGAATGAGACACCACTACCAGGGAGATCATGCCCACTCCTTATAACCGGTGCTATGCCAAAGCCGCCGCGGCAGCTTTGAACAGAAAAGCAGAGGAAGTCGCGCCGGGATCTTGAGTCCCCTGAGAGCGTTCCCCTAGATAAGAGGCGCGACCTTTCTTTGCGATCATCGGTTCGGTTTCACTGGCAGCCTTATCAGCGCGTTCGCTGGCGGCCTGCAGTGCGGCCTGCAGTCCTCCGGCGGCGGCCTCGTCAAAAGCATCCAGAGCCGGATACAGACAGTCAAGCATGGTTTTATCACCCAGTTCGGCTTTACCCCGTGCCTTTACCCCATCGGCACCGGCTCGCAGCGCCTTCCCAATAGCGGCAGTATCCGCATCAGGGGTTAGCGCTGCCCCCATGCGCATGAAGAAAGTGCCGTACAGCGGCCCAGAAGCGCCCCCCACTTTAGAAACCAGGGTCATGCCGGCTTTCTTTAGCAGGGCGCCGGCATCAGCGAAACTGGTGGGATCGAGCTCTGCCACTGCGGTCATGCCGCGCGCCATATTGGCACCATGATCGGCATCCCCAATGCGTCTATCGAGATCAGTCAGGTAGTCGGCGTTCTCGACGATTAACTCTTTGTAGGCGGTGAGCCAGGCGAAAAAGTCTTGGGTTTCTGCCACTATTAGCACCCCCAACGCAAACCGGTAGTGTTCACCGGAGCATCCCAGAGTTTGAGGAGCTCGTCGCTGCCCTGGGTTAGAGTCAGGGAACAGCCCGCCATATCTAGGGAAGTAATGTAGTTACCTACCAGGCAACGAGCTACTTTAATCCCTTTAGCTTCTAGTATCCGGGCTACCTCGCCGTATGCTAGGTAGAGCTCAATCATCGGGGTGGCACCCATGCCGTTGAGCATCGCAAATACCGGTTCCCCACTAAAATCTAGGTCTGCCAAAATCGGTTCCACCAGTTCCGCAGCAAGCTCATCGGCAGTAACTAAGGGGCGGCGTTCACGTCCGGGCTCCCCGTGAATACCGATACCTACCTCAATCTCGTCCTCTCCGAGGTCGAAAGTGGGTTTACCAGCAGAAGGAACCGTACAAGAAGTGAGGGCAATCCCGTAGGAGCGGGAACGTTCATTTACTTCCTTGGCGATGCGTTCTACCTCGTCCAAACTGGCTTTAGCTTCCGCAGCGGCTCCAGCTAGTTTTTCTACGAAAACGGTGGCACCCACCCCGCGACGTCCCGCAGTATAGAGCGAGTCTTGCACCGCTACGTCATCGTTGACCACTACCGAACGCACATCCACCCCGGTTTCGGCGTTTGCCATCTCTGCGGCCATCTCGAAATTCATCACATCGCCGGTATAGTTTTTGACGATATGGAGGACGCCGGCACCCCCATCTACTTCACTGGTGGCGGCCATCATCTGGTCAGGTACTGGGGAAGTAAAGACCTCTCCGCAACAGGCGGCATCCAGCATACCGGGGCCTACGAAACCGGAATGCAGCGGCTCATGTCCGCTGCCTCCGCCCGAAATCAAACCTACTTTGCCTTTAACGGCGCCGCGGCGAGTGTAAACCACTTTGTTTTCATGATCGATACGCAGGGTATCCAAGTGAGCTAGTTCTAAACCTTTTAGCGAATCTGCGACTACATTGTCGGCAGAATTAATTATTTTTTTCATGCCCTCATTGTGTCACGTACCACTTCCAGGCGCTACCGTTTTTTAAAGCAACGCTAGAAGCTAGTTACTTACGCCCGTTACCGCGCTTTGAGAATAAGAAAAATGAGAGGAGGAAAAAATTAACGATGCTCCGGAGCTTTAAGGGGTATCAGCAATGCGAGCCCGGTTCCCAGCAGCAGGGTGATCCCTAAGACTCCGAAATGCTGGGAGCTAGCCCCTGCCGGCACGAAAAGTTTTCCAATCCACACAAACAGGGCAAACAAAGTGGGGGACATGAAAGAAACTGCCCTTCCAGTGGTGGCGTAAAGCCCAAAAAGTTCTCCTTCGCGCCCCTCAGGAATAATCCGCGCCAGGAAGGAACGCGAGGCTGACTGGACAGGACCGACGAAAATACACAGCAACAACCCAAAAGACCAGAAGATCTTGGCGCCACCGTTGTGGGCGAAAAAGAGGGTCAGCCCCAAGCAGGTCATACAGACAAGAGAAAAAACCATTACTTTTTTCGGACCAAAAAAGTCATCAGCGACCCCGCAGGCGATAGTGGCGATTCCCGCCACCACGTTAGCGACAATCGCGAAAATCATTACTTGTCCGCCGTCTAGACCGAAAACGGTAGAGGCCAGGATAGCTCCGTAGGTGAATACCCCGGCGAGGCCGTCTCGGAAAATTGCAGACGCAATTAGGAAACGCAGAATCTCGGGGGCGGTTTTTGCTAGACGTTTAATGGTTTCCCACAGCTCGATATAGGCGGCTTTAACTCCTGCCAAACCCCCAATAGGTTCTTGGTCTTGCGAATCAACCCCTGCCATAGTCACGGGATGGAGTTTTCCATCCGCTCCTCGCCGCCGTCCTGGAAGCGCCACAATCACCGGAATCGAAAACACCGCAAACCAGATGGTAGCGAACACCATGGCGATGCGGATATTTAGGAAGTTTTCACCGGTTACCCCGAACCAGCCCACTTCGGGGGAGATGAAACCAACATAGAGCACCCCCAGTAAAATAATGCCGCCCAGATATCCCATACCCCAACCGATACCGGATACTTTTCCCATGTTTTCTTTCGTGGAAACCCGCGACAACATGGCATTATAGTTCACGGAGGCGAACTCGAAAAAGATATTTCCAAAAGAAAGCAGCGCCACCCCTAGCCACAGCGCCCCGGTTTTCCCGAGGGGAGAAGTGGGGTAGACCGCGAACATTAGCGCCATGCAGATGGTTACTAGGGTAGAAAACAGTGCCAACATCCGGGTGCCGCGCCCCTTATGGTCAGCACGCTGCCCGGAAACCGGTGCCACCAGAGCGATCACCAATCCGGCGAAAGCTAGCCCAATCGACAAATCAGTAGTAGCCCGATTGCCGGGGGCAAATAAATCTTCGGTAGTTAGGTACACGGTGAAAACAAAGGTGGTGGCCACCGCGTTGAAGGCCGCAGAGCCCCAATCCCACAACGACCAGGCTAAAATTTTACCTTTGGTGCGGTCATGGTTCTCGCCTGCCAGATGTTGCTGTTGATCACTGGTTTCAGCCATAAGTTCCTGCCCTTATTCTTGCTCGGGATTCTCCACCAGCCAGGTGGCTAGTTTTAGATCCAAGGGGTACGTGATTTTCAAAGCTCGCATTGATCCTGCCACAAAGTATTGCTGGTAACCGAGTTTAGCTGCAAGTAGAGCATCATCTAGAGCCCCGTCCTCGGAAATGCTTTCCTTTCGCGCCTGTTCGTGAGCCGCAAAAATAACATCCCCGGCAAAACCTTGGGGGGTTTGTACGCAGCGCAGTCGTGAACGATCGGGGGTAGCTCCTGAGGGAGTAATCTCTACCCCCGCCCGGCAAAATGATTCACCGGCGATTTCCCGTACGGTGTCAACCAAAGCGGTGGCGGGTACTACCGCCGGGCAGCCAGAGGCGACCGCTGAACAAACGCGTTGAAACTGCGCGCGAGGAGTGAGTGCCCGAGCCGCATCATGAATCAGGACGATAGCTTCCGGGTCTTTGGCGGGGACTATCCCCTCGCCAGTTTCGAAAGTTAATAGCCCTTGCAGACCCTGGTAGACGGAGATTTGCCGGTTTGTGCCTCCGGCTACAACTTTCCAAGGGTAGGACAGGGAGGCGGTACGGGCAATCTCGGTGAAAGCATCTAGGTGATCGCCGGGAGCTGTAATTACTACCCCGGCCAAGTCATCCAACGGTTCTAGGGAGCGCAGGGCATGGTGCAATAAAGTGTGACCAGCCAATTTTACTAGCGCTTTTGGTCCGGGATTGCCGAGACGAGATCCGGAACCAGCGGCAGTCACGACGCAGTAAACGCTGCGCCCCATAACCAGTCCTTTTACCTCTATTTATCGTTAACCCGGTTGTATTCTACCTGGGCTTCTTCCATGATTTTATCGAGACGATCCGAGGCCGCCTCTTCGTCTTCGTTCTTCGCTAAAGCAAGTTCAGAAATCAGAATTGCCCGCGCTTTAGCCAGCATTCGTTTTTCACCGGCCGACAGTCCGCGTTCGTTATCGCGGAAGGTTAAATCCCGTACCACTTCGGAAACTTTTAAGATGTCTCCGGTGGCGATTTTTTCGCCATTAGCCTTATAGCGGCGTGACCAGTTAGAGGGTTCTTCAATATGGGCCTCTTGCAGCACCGCGAGGACTTCTTTTAGGCCTTCTTCATCGACCACGTCGCGAACCCCAACCATATCCACATTTGCCGCCGGCACTTGGATAGTCATATCGCCATTGGTAACCCGCAGCATCAGGTAGGTGGTGTCTTCTCCCTTGAGTTTACGAGTAGTGATATTTTCGATCACCGCCGCGCCATGGTGGGGATAAACAACGGTCTGGCCGATTTCAAATGTCATAACTTATAGGCTCCCAAATACATTTTTTCCGGATCCTATTCTACCGTAAATCGGCTTTACCTGCTAAAGAGGGCGTGTAGGTCACATATTTTAAGGAGATGCTTCTTTTCCGCTATTTTTGCAAGCTAGGAGGATGCAAAACCAAAACCTGACCCGCTTTTCTAGTATTCCGCCGTGAGCTGGCTTTTTCTTTAGGCGCAGCCAGTAATGCTAATGATTGCCGCCTCGGGTGGGCAAGCAAGACGCACCGGCGTGAATTTGGAGGTGCCTAGTCCTCGCGAAATATGTACCCAGGTTTTCCCGCCCGGCCTCCAATCAGAGATTCCGGCCTGCCCGGAAAGCTTGTTGAGGTTTGGGAGGGGGTAGGTTATCCCTTTGTGTACCCGAGGAGCCGGATTAGCTACCGTGCCTATATGCCATAAATGCATCCCGCCCGAGTAACTCAGCGGCAGATCCGTATTGTTTACTAGAGCCCCAAATCCCGGTAGACACACCTGACCTCCATGGGTATGTCCGGCCAGCACCAGGTCGGCTCGGCAAGCTACATATTGGTCGAGGACGCGCGCATAGGGGGCATGGGTGAGGGCGAGCCGCAAATCTGCTTTCCCCCAGGTATCCGGGACCTGCACCGCCTGGTCACGTCCAATATGGGGATCATCGGTACCCGTCAGCGCCACGGTTAGTTTTTTTGCGCTGTGTCCTTGCCGGGCAGGGGAAGTAAGAGTGCAGGTAGCTACCCGATTATTAAGATCGCTCCAGCCTCTAGCAGTTAAGAAGTCGCGAAAATCTTCGGTTGGCAGGTCGGGAACGGTACGTAACTTGGGTTTCTTGTTCGGGAAAAAATAGTGCAAGGGCACTTTGGGGATGCCTGAATAGTAATCGTTGGAACCAAATACAAACGCGCCCGGTAGCTTTAGCAAAGGGTTGAGGGCGCGGGAGAGCATCCTTAATCCGGAAGCATCCGCAAAATTGTCTCCGGTTAGCACCACAAAATCTATATCCTGAAATTCCGCCAGTGAGGCCACCCAATCGGCAAGCCAGCTAGTTCCCGACCAAAGATGCAGGTCTGATAGGTGTAATATCCGCAACTGCCAGCGCATACTGGCTGATGAAATATTAGGCGAATTGCTAGCTGCTCTTCGGTTTTCCTCGCGTCTATCTATGCGGATAGCACAGTTAGGCGCAGAATCTTCCAAGACTAGGGACGCTACCTGCCCTGGGTTCTTCCTCAACTGGTAGCGGCGCAGGCGCGGTGATCGAGCCTCAAAAAATGGGTACGCTATCGCGCCTGCAGCTAAAGATAACCGGGTGTGGTGGCGCCTCAAAAGCTAATCTTCCTCATAATAAAAAGTTTGAGTGATCTGGGTGGTGGTAGCAGTAGGCGATTGCGAGGGTGAGGGCTCTTCGCTGGGTTGGGTACGTTTAGGTCGCACTCGGCCTTGGGAAATGGTTTTACCCTCTCCAATATTGGCGGCCGGGAAACTCGCGGCGGGCAGGTTTTGTACTGCTGCTGACATGTATTCCCTAAATGCCAGGGCGGGAACGGTGTTACCCCAAACGATCCCATAGTAAGCACCGTTAATTCTTATTCTGGTCAGGTTGCGTGGCCCTCCCTGGGAGTAGCCGACCCAAACCGCGGTCGCCAGATTCGGGGTTGCCCCCACGGTCCAGGCCGCTTTCGGGCCGTTAGTGGTACCGGTTTTTGCCATTACTTGGCGGCCAATATTGACCCGGCCTCCATAACTATTAGCGGTAGATACCAGTACCTGAGCGGTTTTATTAGCCACGCTTTCTTCAACGGTACGTTTACAGTTTCCCGAGGGAACCTTGAAAGATTTGCCATCGGCATCCACTACTTTTTCGAGCGCTACCGGCGAGCAGAGCATACCCCCTGAAGCAATTGTGCCAAATGCATTCGCCATGTTTAGGGGGGTGACGGAAGCAGACCCAATAATGAAGGGCGGATAAAAATCCTGTTTTAGATTAGGATCGCCACTCACCGCCCCTAGATTCTCGCCCATCTTGTAGATATCGCAAAGATCAAGGTTAGTAGCCATCCCGGCATAGGTGGTGTTCAAAGATTTTTGAGTACCTTCTAAAACCGATGTGGCATAGTTGTTACCCCCGGTGGCGTTCTTTAAATCCCAAGAGCTGGCACGTACCGGGCAGTTGCCGGAAATCTTCCAATCGCGCGGGGAATAGTGGTTACGTCCCCCTACTACCGAATAGGCCGAGTAACCATTATCAAACCAGGTAGCCAAAGTTACCGGCTTATATGATGAGCCTGGCTGGAAGCCCGCGCCCCCACCGTGCGCCTTATCCACCCCGAATGAGCTCTGGGTTGCCCGCGGATGCTCCTTGGCGGGATTACCGTAAGGAGTGTTTTGGGCGATGGCTCGAATTTTTCCCGTTCCCGGTTCGATAGAGGTAATCGCTATGGACAGTCCGGAACCATCGGCCTCCGGGATGCGGTTAAAAGCGGTGTCGGTTGCCGCATTTTGCATATTGGAATCCATGGTGGTGTAGATTTTTAGACCCCCACGTAGCAACAGGCGTCGCCGGTCATTAAGGGACTTGCCGAAAGCAGGATTATTGTAAATTTCGTTGACTGCATAGGCGCAAAAGAAGGAGGCCTTCCCGGCGGCTGCACATCCTTGTTGATCAGGAGAAACCTTCAATAATTTAGGAACCGGTACCGCTTTTGCCTCTTTATATTGGTCGTAGGAGATCATTTGTTCGCGCAGCATCGCCTTTAAAACCTGGTCACGACGATTTTGGCTATAGTCCGGGTGGATAGTGGGATCGTATTTCGCGGGAGACTGGGTGATGCCAGACAGCAGGGCACCTTCACTAAGCGTCAGGTCTTTCGCGCTTTTTGAAAAATAGTATCGGCTGGCCGATTCTACCCCGTAAACCGAAGTCCCATAGGGGGCGATATTTAAGTACCCCTCTAAGATTTGGTCTTTAGAAAGCTTCTTTTCGATAGCGAGGGCGTCCTTGGCTTCCCGCAATTTTCGGGAGATGCTCTGCTCGCGGGCTTTGCGAACCTCGTTCATATCACCGGCGCGCAGACCCTTGTCAATCAAGGTATTCTTTACCAATTGTTGAGTCAGGGTGGAAGCCCCCTGGGTATCCCTACCAGCTAAATTGTTAGCGATAGCGCGGGCAATACCCTCAAGGTCTACCCCGCGATGCTGATAAAAACGGTGATCCTCGATAGCCATGGTTCCTTTTTGAACCCAGGGGGACATGTCTTTGAGCTTGACCACGATACGGTTCTCGGCATAGAAACGGGCGATTGCCTTACCGTCGCGCGAGTAAATTACCGATTGCTGAGAAGGCTGAGTGGGTTTGAATTCGCTGGGTATTTCGGTGAGGGCGCTCATTCCGGCGCGAGCCGCTAGCCCCGTTACTCCCACGACAGGCAGGGATAGACCGGCTAGGAGCACTGCAGCCAGTGCGATTAAAGCCGCCAGTGCCGCTAGGGTGCGACGAAGCTGCTGACGGGGCAGATAACGAGCGGTGCCTTTATGCATATTCCTAGCCTACTTGGCTTCCGGCCTATTGGGCACCTTCGCCGGCAGTTGGGAGCAGATTGTGGGCAATAACTATCTATTATTTTAGGTAAAGTTTTTCTCTGGTTTTCGTTTTGTGTTTTTAGCAAAATGTAGGTACGGTCACATATGTAGGCAATGTCGCCGCGAGAGCTCAAGGAGTGAATAATGAGTTTTAGCCAGGATGAGACATGGGCTGCACGGGCTCTGTGTGCTGGTCAGGAACCGGATGCTCTATTTGTACAAGGAGCGGCGCAAAGACAAGTTCGCACTCGCTGTTTCGCGTGTCCAGTACGTCTTGAATGCCTAGCCGATGCCTTGCAATCGGAAGCTAACTACGGGGTGTGGGGCGGCCTGACCGAGAGGGAGCGCCGCGCGATGCTGCGTCACTACGAGGACGTAACCGACTGGTGGCAATGGCTGAACGAGTCTCATGACGAACTGGCTGCCGAGCTCCGCCAACCAACCACCCCCAATGTTTTAGCGCGGGTGCGTTAAGCGCCTGGCTGCCATTAGACTTGACCTATGACTAAATGGGAATACGCGACGATTCCGTTACTGTCGCACAATACGAAAGCGATTCTTGATAACTGGGGAGAAGATGGCTGGGAACTGGTTAGTGTAATTGCCGGTCCCAACGGTTGGGAAAACCCAGTCGCCTATCTAAAGCGTCCTCGCGGTGAATAAAATGTCGAATGTTTCTCACCGTTTAACCGAGGCTGGAATGCTATTGCCCCCAGTAGCGACTCCGGTTGCGGCCTATACCCCCGCAATTGCCCTTGCGGGCGAGGGCGGAATACTGGTGCGCACCTCCGGGCAGATTCCGGTAGTGGACGGAGAACTGGTGGCAACTGGCTTGGTGGGGGCAGAAGTTAGTCCTCAAGATGCTTATCGGGCAGCTCAGGTTTGCGCCCTTAATGCCCTGGCAGCTGGCGCGGAGGTTGCCGGTGGAGTAGACCAGCTAGAACGGGTACTTAAAGTGACCGTTTTTGTCGCCTCGGCTCCCACTTTTACCGGTCAGGCGAGTGTGGCCAACGGTGCCTCCGATACTTTCGGGAAGCTTTTTGACCAACCCCATATTCGCTCCGCAGTTGGGGTGGCCGTCCTCCCTCTAGGAGCCCCTTGCGAGGTAGAGGTAGAGTTTCTGGCTCGTTCTTAAAAGCTAGGTTTTAGCTAGCTTTCTTGGCGTGTACGGTGGCGACCCGGCGCGCCGACCAGTAAACGATACCGGTAAAGATCACGGTACCTAAGCTGCAAATAAGCTGCACAGACAGCTTATGTTCTCCGGTGAGGGCAGCGATAGCGAATCCGTTAATCACGCACAGTACCGCGGTAGCTCCCAGTAGGGGAGCTGCCGCCCGGTGAGCCTGGATCCAGGCATTATCGCTGGCGATGGTGGCGGCATTGACGATCCCCCAGCGGGAGGCGCGGGGCAGGTGGCGACGATGAAAAAGAATCAGTCCCACCCCCAGGTAGGCTGCGAGCAGGAGGTAGCAGATGCCAATTACCAAAGCCATCATTTATTCATTCTCTTTCTTTGGCGAATTCACTTCAAACTTTAACGGATTTTCCCGGCGTTTCAGGGCATCAGTTAGTGCAAATAGGAAAGCTATGATGATGAAAGCTACGACTGTGGCCATTCCGTAGCTAAATGCCTCGGTGTAGGCCGCGCGAGCAGGTTCACTGCCGGCAGGGGCATTGATGTCGCCTAGCCGCAGGTAAAAAGCTAAAGTAGCACCAGCCAGCCCGATTGCTCCTCCTACCCGTTGGGCAGTTTGGGAAATCCCCCCGGCCGCACCAGCTCTGCCCGGTGGTATCGAAAGCAGCGAGAGTGCTTGCGCGGGGGAAAAGAAAATTCCCGATCCTAAACCTGAACAGAACATGGAGACTATTAACAGGTAGGGGATGCTCCCGGGGGAAGCAATCCGGGTTATTAGCACGGTAACACTCAACGAGACGATAACGAGGACGCAGGCGATCACTAAAATCCCGCGACCCCACTTTAGGGTCAGGCGGGAAGACCTAGCGGAAGCAATCGCGGAGCCTAGCGCTAAGGGGATCTGTAAAAGTCCAGCTACCAGGGGGCTGATTCCTAATCCTTGTTGCAGGTAGAGGGTGTAAATAATAAATAGTGCTGTCCAGCCTGCGCAAAATACAGTCAGTACTATTGTACCCACCATATAGGAAGGATCTAGGAGCAGAGAGCGGGGCATGATTACCGGGATCTGGCGTCTTTCGCGGAAGTTCTCCAGTGCCCAAAATCCTAGGAAACCTAGGGCTCCACCCGGCAGCAACAGCCAGCGCCAATTTCCAAGTCCTCCACCAGGCATAGTGGCATCAATAAAGGGATACATTACCGCCAAAAAGGCTGCCGCCAGCAAGAAGATTCCCGGCAAATCAAGGCGAGTGTCGCTAGCTGTGCGGGCGGGGTCAGGACCAATAGTGCGGTAGGTGACAAAAATAATTACTAGGCAGATGGGGATATTGATTAAGAACGCGGCTCGCCACCCGAGATCAGTACCTAGCAGCGCGATTAGTACTCCGCCCATCGTGGGGCCGATGGCGGTGGCAATCCCGATAATCATTCCGAAGGATCCGTAGGCGCGGGTGCGTTCTTCCCCACGAAAAAGTATCTGGATCAGTCCTAATACTTGGGGACTGATGATGGCGGCACCGATTCCGGCCAGTAGACGCATCAAAATTAGAATTAGCGGGGTGGTAGCTAGACCTGCTCCTAAAGAAGAAAGGGCGAACACTGCTACCCCGATTACAAACAGGCGGCGGTGCCCCCACGTGTCTCCCATTCTGCCTGCCGGAATTAGGGCAATCCCAAAAATCAGGGTGTAGCCCGCCATTATCCATTGCACATCGTTACTGGTTAGTCCCAGTGCTTTGGTCATGGAGGGGATGGATACATTGAGCATCGACACTGCCAGCAAGGTCAAGGCTGTCGCCGAAAGCAAGGTATAAAGCGCGCGGTAGCGTTGGCGCCGGTCTGGCTGAGGATTATGCATCGGTTATAGCCTAAGGGGTGGCGGGTTAAAAGCGTTAGTAAAGCCAGTCAGGGTGCAGCAAGTGCCGCGAGTTAGTAACTTAGGAGGCCGATTTGGGGCGAAAAATATCTGCGGAGGATGGGCAGACGGCATTAGCGGTCTGGAGCAAGGGAAATGCCAGCCGGGCAGACACTGGCACCGCAGTTCGTTACAGCTTGCAAGTGTTAGCTCAGCGTCATCCGGGGCAGGCGGTAGAAGTGAGAGTGCCGCCTTTTGGGGCAGTGCAGATTGGTGCAGGAACCGTGCATCGGCGTGGAACCCCGCCAGCGGTGGTGGAAATGAATACGGATACTTGGCTCGCCCTCGCCACCGGCATCTTAACCTGGGAAAACGCCGTGAATGGGAAGAAAATCAACGCTACGGGCGTGGGCTCAGATTTAACTGCCTATTTGCCGGTGTTTTCCTCGCCGCGCCCTCGTAGCTAGAGGCTAGAGCGCGGTTAGTTGCGGATTGCAGAATCCCGATTCGCTAAGGGGGAAACTGTGGGAAACTATAGAAACTGCCTATAGCTTAGAATATGGTTACTACAAGGAACAGCTCTCAGCTATGGATAGGAGCGATTTGAAAATGTCAGATTCACAGCGGCAGGTACCGCCTACTCCCGGCTATCATTCGGCACCTGGAACTCCGCCGGAACATCGAGCGACTCCGGGAGTTCCGGCAACTCCCGGTTACCACTCGCCGCAAAATGGAGGAACGCCTCAGGGATCTACTGCTCCCCAGGCAGCAGCTGGTGGTGCTGCAAATACGGGTAGCAAAGCTGCTCCGCGCTATGTATCTCCGCAGCTAACTGGGCGGGAAAATGCCAGCGATAAAGCAAGTGCCAGCAAACCGGCAGCTGTGGCTGCGGAAAAAACAGGATCTGCCCGTCCTAATTTGGGAAATCTGGTTTCGAAACTATCTGACCAGGTGCAGGCACTGGTAAAGGGTGAGATTGAACTGGCTAAGGTTAAGGCCGCAAATATGGCTAAGCGTTCCGGGCTGGGAATTGCGCTCCTGGTAGTAGCTGGGGTGCTCGCCCTCTATATGTTGGGGTTCCTGTTTGGGGCAGCGGCAGAGGCTCTGGCGCTGGTAGTGCCGGTATGGGCGGCGAAACTGATTGTTGCCGGTATCCTCTTGGTGTTGCTGCTGATTTTAGCGCTGGTAGGCAAGGCTTCTTTACAAAAAGGAATGTCTGAAAAACCAGACCCTCAAGAAGGTATAAAAGAAGGTATCGCAGCAGTAAAGAAAGGCTTGGAATAAGATGACAGCACGTAGCGAAAGTCAGATTAAGGCAGATCTCGAGGCTGCCCGGGCAGACTTAAGTGGCACCGTAGAGGAACTTTCCGATTATTTTTCACCGAAAGCTAATGTAGAGCGGGCAAAATCCGATGCCCAAAAGAAGGCGCGTGCCTTAGCGGATAAAGCTCAAGATACCGTGCAGCAGGCCAGTACCGGCAAACCAGAGGCTCTGGGAAAGGTGGCATTAGCTGCTGGGGGAGCCTTGGCTTTAGGAGCGCTGCTGGTGCGCCGGATACTAAAGTAACTCCAAAGCCCAGCTATTTACACAGTAAGACTATTGCCATTCCCACCTGGTGTCATTAACCTCACCTGGCGGCTCAAATGGTCATGGCGCCCGTAATGGGGTATCTTTTTATACAGAACATTTTAGAAGTTTTAGGGTGCGTTTAACGTATCCGTGATTATTGTGGAGGGGGTCACGCCATGGGGCGCGGCCGTCAAAAGGCTAAACAGACAAAAGTAGCGCGTAAGTTAAAGTACTACAGTCCCGAGACGGACTATGAAGCGTTGCAGCGGGAGCTGCAGGCTAAACAACGTGATCAAGCCGAAGATGATAACGGCGATGATTACGAGGATTGGCGTAAGCATATTCCGTCCGCGACCGATGACGATTGGTTTAACTAACCTGGAGCCATTCCCGGGTAGTGGTGTATCTAGACGCATTAAGCGGCGTTAGGCAGCAGCTTCCGCCGCCTCTTCAGGTTTAATCCCCGGAGGAGACCGCCTCCAGGATTGGCATCCTGCGCGCGCGGCGCGCCGGCAGTAGCGCCGCCAAAGTTCCTACCAGCACCGCCAATAGACAAATCAACCCGAGCGAAGCCCAGGGCACCTCAATAATGCTGATCCCGCGGTCGGATAGATAGCGACACACAAACGTTGCTAGCGCGGTTCCGCCACCTATCCCCAGGAGGGTACCTGCCAGCGTAATCAGCACCGACTCGACGGTAATCATCAGGGATAGCCCCAGGGAAGAAAGCCCCACGGTGCGGATTAGCCCTAGTTCTCTAAAACGCTGCTGCACCGAAAGCGATAGCGTGTTCATAATTCCTAAAGCTGCGATTATCAGGGATAATGCTAGTAGTGCGTACAGGACTGACAAAACCTGATCTACGGTAGCTGCCACTCTATCTGCTGCTTCCTGATGTGTTTGCACCACCATAAAAGGGTTGTTTGAAACTACTTTTTGCACCTCGCGTTGTACTTTATTCAGGTCAGCCCCGTCCTCAAGTTCGATGGAGGCGCTGGTGGTAATGTCGGCCGCTTCGGGACCTAGTTTGGTGGCCAGGGAGCGGGGCACCATTACATCCAGGAATATTAATTCGGTGTCGATAGTGGCGGCGATAGTAACTATTTCTTGCCCGTGAATCCCGCTGATCTCGATCTTGTCCCCGGGGGCGAGCCCTCTAGATTTAGCCCAGGCGCGTGACACAATTGCTCTAGGAGTTGCAGGTGACTGCGAGAAATAGTCTGCGGTTGCACCGCTAATGGGGGTTACCTTAATGTAGCGGTCAAACTGCGGATAGGTCACTTGCATCATGGTTTGCTCAGGTTTTTTCCCCGGAACTGTAATCCGAAAAAGCCCGATTCCAGTCATCAGGTCTACCTGTTTTACCCCAGATACCCGGGCGGCTTTGTTCAAAAGACTGGGAGAAAGCGAAACCACTGTTGGCTCCGTGCTCACCACCAAATCGGTGTTTATCTTTTGATCTATTACCGATTGGGTAGAGGCCTTGGTAGAGGCAGCCAAAGTCGCTCCCACGGCTACCAGAGCAACCCCGATCATGAGAGCGGCGGCAGTATTGGCCGTTTGCCTCAAGTTGGCAGTTAAGGTGCGCATCGCCAAGCGGGCATGAGGACGCAGCCACCAAATCAGTCCGGCTAAGACCCTAATGATTGCTGCGGATAAAGGAGTAACCAAAATCAGCATGGCCAGCAAGAATAGGGCGGCACCAATGCCGAGCCACAGGCCGTTTGTCCCGCTATCTGAGGATGCCCACGCAAGTAGTCCCCCTGCGAGCGCCAGCACCAGCGTCCCAATTATGGCTCGTGGCCATACCGGTTTTTGGGTTTGCGTATTCTGTCGCATCGCCTCTACCGGAGGCGTAAGTGCCGCTGACCTGGCTGGCCAGAGAGAACCGATTACCGTCACGATAATGCCCACGGTTAAAGCCAGGAGGGTAATTGACCAGGACCAGCTAATTTGTAAAGCTTCGAATCCGGCTTTTGCTAAGCCCCAGGAAACCAGGCGGGTGAGTAGATATCCGGCTCCCACCCCGATCGCGGAGCCGAGGATACCAACTAGTAAGCCTTGTAGCGCCACAATCGAGAACACTTGTCCTCCGCTAGCCCCGATTGCCCGCAACATCGCGAATTGTGATTGCTCGGCACGCACCATCATTTGGAAAGTGTTGGTAATAATAAACGTCCCCACAAATAGGGCAATTGCTGCGAATACCAGTAAAAATACATTGACAAAATCGAGGGAGCTATTTGCTGCCGTATTTATCTCATCGTTGTATTCGGCCTGGCTCATTACTTCCGCAGTATCTGAAAACTCGTTATTGAGTAAGGCGCGCAGCTTTTGGGAGGACACTCCTTTTTCAGCGGTGATACCGATAGCGGTGGTGGCTAACGGCGGAGGTTTTTGGGTTAGAGGCACGAAGCCATCGGCATCCACAAAAACATAGTTGGTGAAAGCTACCGGGTTGGGGAATCGATAAATCCCGCTGACCGTAGCGGTTTTACCTTCGCTAGAAACGTATATTTTTAGTTTTTTTCCAGTGGTTACACCTAGGCGTTTAGCCGCAGATTCTTCTAGGGCGATTTGTTGTTCACCGCGAGGAGCTTGCCCTTTGATCAAGCGGGGTTGGGTTGAGTGGCCGGGATATAGCACCTGCAAAATGGATACTTGTCCTGCTTGTCCCAGGCGTTTATTGTCCTGGTCGGCCAGCATGCACACATCCACTAAATAAGGATCAGCATACTTGACTCCTGCTACCTTTTCGGCTTCTTTAACATTTGTTAGGGCTAAGCTATCCCGCACGGGAGTCTGCCCTGCAACTTTTTCACCCTGCATTTTTCCTACCAGGTAATACTGGTAAGTGTTGGTAGAGGCGATCAAAGAATCATAAGAATCGGCAAGGGTGGCGCGGAGCGCAAAAATTCCTGATAAGAAAGCCACCCCGAGCACCACTGCCAGTAGCGACATTTGGAAACGTCGCAGGTGGGCGCGCAGGTTGCGCCAAGCTATCCTAATCATGCTTTATCCTGAGGGGTTTCAAAGGAATCGATCGCATCTTGCGAGGAATCAAGCAGTGCTTCCGCCTTCTTAATCATGGCGAGCAAACGCTGTTTTTCCTGATTTAAAGTATCCTCCGGGGTGCGTGGTACCGATTTACTCGGTTTGGCCTCAATTGGCGGCATTTGATTCCCCGCAGTTTTCTTGGTTCCTGCCTTGCTTGCGGATACTTCCGGCTGGGCAGCGCCACCTGTCTGTTTGCTAGGGGTCTTTTTCGTGGCTGCCAAAGCTTCATTTGCCCGGGAATCGTGTATAGCTGTAGGCTCAGGATTTTCAGTGCGGGTAGTTTTCCTGGAGGCGGGGACATCTGCTGCGTCCTCCCAAAATCCGCTAGTTTCTGCTACCGGATTGGAAAATACTGAATAAAGTCCCGACCAGCGCTGGTTATCAGTTTTTTGGTCAGTCTTTCTAGACGCGCTAGTAGCAATCTTGTTTGCTTTAAAGCCACCGGGTGTGGAGGCAGGCGGTTTTGCCGAGGTATGGGGGCTGGGCGAGCGTGCAGGCTCCGGCTTAGGTACGTTTTTTGAGGACGACTGTGGCCTCGGTTTTTCTTCTTTAGTAGCTCTCGATCCCGGTTTGGGAGTCCATCCCTGCCAAGTAGTGCCGCGTTCATCCCGAGTTTCCCGCACGCTGCCACTTAGGCGGGTAACGGGCATTTTGGAGGCGGCGGGCTCGGCCTGTTTACTGGCGCTTCCAGGCGAGGCTACTTCCACCGGCGGGTTGCTTTTCTTTTCTGGCGGCGCCGCTTCCCGCTTCTTAGCCAATGCTCGCCGCGCGCCCTCCCGGGTACGCAATTCCGCGGGTACTACCGGTTTTCCCGCTCCCATCAGGGCGTGCAATGCCCCCGCATCTATGCCCCCAACTTTATTTGGGGCGGCGGAGCGAGGCGGTAGCTCAACTTGAGCGCCTCGAGCTAGCTGTAAGTTTGCCAGGCGCGCCTGCATTTTTTCGTGATCTGGCCAGGCACCTGTTTTGGTTCCAGCCGGCAAGAATGAGGCAGATTTCTGGGTATCCTTTAAGGATCCGCTGGCAGCATTCTCGGTATTAGGTAGGGAATGCGTGGCCATAAACGCAGGTAGTTCGGTTTGAGCCGCCAGTATCCGTTCGCGTTCCGGGTTATCGAGTTCGGCCACAATCTTGCCATCGGATAAAAACAGAACGCGATCAGCATAGGCGGCCGCCGCGGCCTCGTGGGTCACCATCACTACTGATTGCCCAAAATCATTAACTGCTTTACGCAGGTAACGCAGCACTTGCTCCGAGGATTCAGAATCTAGATTTCCCGTGGGTTCGTCCGCAAAAAGCACCACCGCATCTTGGAGGAGAGCTCTAGCGCAAGCCACTCGCTGCTGTTGCCCGCCCGAAAGCTCCGAGGGACGATGATTTAGGCGATCTTGTAACCCCAATGCCGCGACTACCTGTTCGAAGCGTTCTGCGGGAAATTTTCGACGTGAGATTTCGAAAGGCAAAACCATGTTTTCTTTCGCGCTCAGCGTGGGGATTAAGTTAAATGCCTGAAAAATAAAGCCGATATGATCACGGCGCAGCCGAGTGAGCCGGCGCTGGTTCATCCCTACGATCTCGGTGTCGTCAATTTTAATAGAGCCGGAAGTCGCGGATTCAAACCCGGCTAAGCAGTGCATAAATGTCGATTTACCAGACCCGGACGGGCCCATAATCGCGGTGAAGTGGCGGCGAGCAATCCCGATGGAAATACTATCCAGAGCACGTACCTTGCCCGCTCCTGACTCATAATCTTTGGTCAGGTGATTGACCACAATCACCGGGTCTTCAACTTTAGAAGGCAGTTTAAGACCGGATTTCAGGCGGCTGTCTTGGGAGTTCACCATGTGTTTTATGTTATCCCATACCTCTAGGAGTGTCGTTAGTGCCACTCGCATCAATATTGCACAGCCGGGATTACGATCTGGTTTTCCTAATTTGTTTATTTGTAAACAGCTCCGCGAATTATTGCCCCGCTAGATTCGCAAATAGCTAAGGAAGGAGAGGATATGGCAAGCGAGGTGGCGATTGCTGCCGCTATTAGCGAGGATATGCGGCAAGCGGCGCTGGTGGCGCACAGCGCTTCAGGACAAGTGGCCGGGATGGATTTGCGTGAACAGTGGACATCAGATGCAGCTACCGCTGCGCAAGGAACTTTGCGGCGTCACGAGCAGCACCTGATTGCGCTATCTAGAGCCGCCGTGGCGGCGGATAGCTTAGCCCAGGAAGCAATCTCGGCGCTGCTAACCCTACAGCAGGCGGGAAAATAACTATGCCCACCGATGATAATTCCCTACCGATTAGCGTAGTTGGCGGTCACCAGCTGGGGATTAACACCGCAGTTATTCGTGCTAACGCGGCCAATTTAAACAGTATTTTAGAAAAGGTTTTACAGGTCAGACGGATTGCCAGTCAGGCAGTAAACTCTGCTGCCATCTTGCCGCGGATATCGGTAACGCAGCGACTGATTTCAGCGTTGCAGATGCTCGCGGAATCAGCGATAGATTTATCTCTCCAGATCGGGTTGCTACAAAATAACTTGCTGCTGGCAGCAGCCAGATACGAAAACTGCGAGGCACGTTCGCGACAGATAGTTTCTTCGTTGGATGTGCTTTCCGGTTCAATAGACTTCGGTAGTCTTGCGGGACTTTTGTTATGGAGCAAACCTGATGATTCCATAGGTGATTCTGCACTGTGGGTTTCACAAAACGACCGGCACCGCGATAATTCTTTGCTCGCAGCCCTAAATGAGCAGGGCGAAAACGGCAAAGGTTTCATCGTGCAGTTATTGTCTGCCCGGCTCGCCCAGCAGATTGCGGCATTTCAAGGACCGGGTTCGCTGTGGGTAGCCCCCAAAATCGATGGTAAATCTCAAAAAGTTACCGCTCCCTTAAACATTTCTGGACTGGTCAGCGAATTTAATCAAGCAAAAGCGTTTCCCGATCATGGCGAGTTGCGGGTAGTTAAATATCGTACCGGTAATCGGGTTGCTTGGCGGGTAGATATCCGTGGCACCCAGGTATGGACGGTTACGGGGGCAAATCCGCAAGATATGCGCACTAATTTGCAAACTAATGCATCGGGTCGGGCAGGAAACTCCGATATGACCAATGCGGTTACTAGAGCCTTAGATCAGGCCGGGTATCGCCGCGGGCAACCGGTAGAACTGATAGGTCACTCGCAAGGCGGGGCGGTGGCAGCACAACTAGGTGCAAATCCCGCTTTGGCAAAAAAATACAATATAAAAAGCGTGGTAACGCTGGGTTCTAATACCGGCAATTTTCGTCCGGCGTCAGGAGTCCATATGGTATCACTAGAAAATTCTGCCGATATTGTGCCCCGGCTTGACGGACGGAAAAATCCCAATGTTCCCAACCTGACCACGGTGCGGACCTATAAGAACTACCACAGTGTGGGAGGAAATCACGCTAAAGAACTATATGGTCAGGTAGCGAAAGCGTGGGAAGACTCCGGCGATGGAGACTATGCGCGTTTTATTGAAACTCGTAACCACAACTTGGGGATTAATAGGACTACCAAAGCCACGGCGCAATCATTTGTAGTGAGACGGATGGAAGCTCCGCGTCCTGCAAATCCTAGAACCATTAAAAGGCTAATCTCTCCCTTTTAATGGGGTTACACCAGTAAAGTAATAATGATCAGCATCGCCACCGCTATCTCCGCGAACCCTATCCGCGATACCGTAAGCGCCTGCGGATATTTCTTTTGCAATAGCGGCACCGCAATCGAGCGCGCCAGCAGCAGCGTCCAAACCAACAGATGCCACCAGGTAACCCAACCTAGAATGAAAAATGCCAGAATCACCGCAGTTAGTACTGCATGAGCCCCTATCGAAAAGAACCAGAAAGGCTGCGAATTTCGCCGGCGAACCAAAGACCGCACATAGGGAATAGTTGACCAGTAGTAAGAGGTAATGACCCAAGCTACTACCAGCATCCAGCCCCAACCTTGCAGATTCCCGGTAGGAGATACGACCCAGTCAACATTACTGGTAGCAGTATGTTCCAACCAGGGAATGGCAGCGAAAGATCGCGAAAACTGGGTGCCGATATCGTAGGAAACTAGGCTCATGACTCCAGTCGCCAAAATGGTACTGGTGCGCGCCAGTAAAGATCGTTCCCGATGGAGAACCGATTCGACCACTGCGATTACGATTAGCGGGAAAAATACTAGGGTCCACTCCAGCAGCGGGGGTGCTACCAGCAGGCTGATAACTCCTAAAACTAAAGTTATAGCACCATAGATTTGTAATGGTTTGAAGTAACGATCTTTGCGGTGGGATCGCAACCACAGTCCCCCCGCATTAAAGGCGAAATATCCGCAAAGCCACAGCGTAAATACCAGCCAATGAACTGGACGAAGCGAAGACTCTATCACTCCAATCCAGTAGGGCAGTAGCGCCATCGCATAGGCACCCTCTTGAGTTGGCACCCAACCGTTGCGTGCCCATCTGCCCCAGCGGTTAGATTTTTTACCAAGCTGTTGGATGATATGGAGATCATCGTCGCGTTTAAGTGGCTTATTAATCTGCGAAAAATCGTTTTTCACTACCCGCCGAAAGCGGGAGGTGTGAGCTTTCACTCCTGGTAGCTGCAGTTTTTCCGAGGGCGAAGAAAGCTTTTCGCCCTTCCGGGAGTCTTCTGCAGATTTGACCAGCTGATCGCTAGGCGCGGGATTGTCAGCGTTAGACTCTCCCAGCAAGGGGGCATGAATCTTTTGCAGGTTACCGGTGTTGGGGACGGCAGTTACCCCGCCGGTGGTACTAGCGGAAACACCGCCCTCGGCACTGAAGCCCTGGGGTTTTCTAACCAGCAGAGAACGCCGGATCGGAGGCTCGGAGTTGGTGTCACGAGGAGTATCGCCCTGGCTGCCATCACTATTCAAGGGAGTAGGATCCTCGCCCGCTAAAGGTTTTGAAGAGGCGATCGTATGAGAGGAAGGCTGCGGAATTGTGCTGCGTACCGGCCTGGCCCTTGAGGGCGTCCTGTCCGGTTTGACCTCGTCTTCGCCCGCTATATCTTCGGGCTGAACGGCTTCATACGCATTTTGCACATGGGCAACCGTACTATGAACACATGAGATTGTGCTTAATAGATGCTCACGAAGCGGTAGCATTTTGGTCTCGGTTAGATATAAAAGTGCCGATAAGAACGGCTAATAACACTTCGGTCACATTTTTTCTGGCGGGATAAATATGCGCTCAGGTATTTAAGATACATTTGCGTCAGGGAATCCCTTATGAGTTAGAAAACCTTATAAACTTAAATCCCCTGGTAATGGCAATTTAATATTTGGATGCCTCTTAGCTGGGACCGCAGTCCTAAGGTAAAAGTATGACTGAAGTTCGAATTCATGGCAGAGGTGGCCAAGGCGTCGTAACTGCTGCTGATCTGATTGCCTATGCGGCATTCACCGATGGGCATCATGCGCAGGCGTTCCCTTCTTTCGGTTCGGAGCGTACCGGTGCGCCGGTAGTTTCTTATTGCCGGATTGCAGATAAAGAAATCCGTACCCGCGAACCCGTTCAGGAACCCGATTTGGTGGTGGTGCAAGATGCTACCCTACTGGCGATTATGGACGTGTTTTCGGGTCTGAAACCAGACGGGTTCGCGCTGGTAAACTCGGCCAAGTCGGCTGCTGAACTGGGGATAGAGGAAGTAATTGCCGCCCACCCGCAAGGACATGTGGTGATGATCCCGGCTACCGAGATCGCTAAGAAGCATCTGGGTCGCCCCCTACCGAACGCAGTGATGCTGGGGGGAGCAGCCGCCCTGACTGGGTTAGTGCGCCTGTCCAGTGTTACCCAGGCGATTCAAAACCGTTTCCACGGCAAAGTCGGTGAAGGCAATGTGGCTGCCGCGGTCGCCGCCTACGAAATGGTCAGTTCAATGAAAGAAGAGGCCAAGTAACGTGCTAAAACAGATTGAAGGTTCGCAAGCTATTGCGCAATCGGTTGCCGCCTGCAGCCCGGAAGTTGTCAGTGCTTACCCGATCAGCCCCCAAACCCACATAGTGGAGGCGCTATCTGCCCTGGTTAAAGCAGGCAAGATGGGCAGCGCGGAATATATTAACGTAGAATCTGAGTTCGCAGCCATGTCGGCCTGTATTGGGGCTTCGGCGGTGGGGGCGCGTACCTATACCGCTACCGCCTCCCAGGGGCTTCTCTATATGGTAGAGGCAGTTTATAACGCTGCCGGGCTAGGGTTGCCCATCGTAATGACGGTGGCTAACCGGGCGATCGGCGGGCCGATCAACATTTGGAATGACCACTCCGACACCATGAGTCAACGCGAATCCGGGTGGCTGCAATTGTTCGCTGAGAACAACCAGGAAGCCTCGGATCTGCATGTACAAGCGTTCAGGATTGCCGAAGAACTTTCGGTTCCAGTAATGGTTTGTATGGATGGCTTTATTTTGACCCACGCGGTGGAACAGGTAGATGTTCCGGAAAAAGAGCAGGTAGAAAAGTTCCTGCCTCCCTATACTCCCCGGGTCGTCCTCGACCCAGCAGATCCGATTACTATTGGTGCGATGGTAGGTCCGGAAGCCTTTACCGAAGTAAAGTACCTCCAACACGTCAAACAGCTGCAAGCGTTAGAGCTCATCCCCAAAGTACAAGCAGAATTCAAGAACATTTTCGGGCGCGATTCCGGCGGGCTGGTTCGTCCCTACCGGATCGAGGACGCCGAAACCGTCATCGTGGCGATGGGTTCGGTGCTGGGCACCATTAAAGACGTGGTTGATCAGCGCCGCGAAGCGGGCGAAAAAATCGGGGTGCTCGGGATTTGCTCCTTCCGACCCTTCCCCTTTGAACAGGTAGCCAAGTATTTGGGGGGTGCAAAACGCTTCGTATGTATCGAGAAAGCCTTCTCCCTAGGTATTGGGGGAATCGTAGCTTCTCATTGTCGCTCTGCTCTTTCGCGAGCCGGCAAATCAGTTCGTGACTATGAAGTGATCGCCGGTTTGGGCGGGCGCAATATCACGGAGCATTCCCTGGAGCAGGTGCTGGATCAGGTAGCCGCCGACCAGCTAGAACACCTAACCTTCTTGGATCTGGATCAAGAACTGGTTGAGGCGGAGCTGGAACGGGAAAAAGCCACCCGGCGTTCTGGTCCGATCAGTGAAAACATTCAACGTCACGCCACTCAGCGTGCCAATGCGGCGCGCGGAATTTAGGAGGCAGGCTATGTCAGCAACTATGAGTGTTCCGCTTCCGGCACCGCAGTTTCGCGAAAGCGTAGAAACTGCGATTCCGGCACGCGAAAATGTAAAGTTTTACCAGGTAGGCTCCTATGCGGTGGGTAACCGCCTCGCGGAATTAGATTATCGTTCCGTCCAGTCTGACCCGAACCGGATCAACTCGCTAACTTCCGGTCATCGCGCTTGTCAGGGCTGCGGGGAAGCTTTGGGGGCGCGTTACGCCCTCGACACCGCGATGGATGCCGCCGATCGAGATTTGGTGGCGGTTAATGCCACCGGCTGTCTGGAGGTTTTTTCTACTCCTTACCCCGAAACTGCTTGGACGATTCCTTGGGTACACTCCCTATTCGGCAATGCTCCCGCAGTAGCTTCGGGGGCGGCGGCAGCGCTTCGCGCCAAAGGCAAGAAAACCCGGGTGGTTGCCCAGGGAGGCGATGGCGGCACCGTGGATATCGGGATGGGCTGCCTGTCGGGGATGTTCGAACGTAACGACGACGTCCTCTATATCTGCTATGACAATGGCGCCTATATGAATACCGGGGTGCAGCGAAGCGGGGCGACTCCCCCCGCTGCCCGTACGGCTACTACCCAGCCGGTAGGGGAAAAACCCGGAAACGTGTTTGGCCAGGGTAAAGATGTACCGCGAATCGCCATGGCGCACGAGGTTCCTTATGTAGCTACTGCCACGGTCGCGGATTTGCGCGATTTGGAATACAAGGTACGCAAGGCCATGCAGTTCCACGGTTCTCGCTATATTCACGTACTGGTGCCGTGCCCGCTGGGTTGGGGTTCTGCTTCTAACCTGACGATTCGCCTGGCACGCCTGGCCACCCAATGCGGATTATTCCCGGTTTACGAGGCCGAGCATGGCGAGATTACTTCGGTAACTAAGCTGCGCCGCCCGGTGCCGGTCACCGAATATATGCGTCCGCAACGCCGCTTCGCCCACGTATTTAAGAAAGGGCAAGAAGAGGTCTTAGAGCGGATGCAGCAAATCGCGGACCGTAATATCCGCCGCTACGGCCTCATCGATCCGGAACAATTGGACGAGGACGTACTGGAGCGGATTCTGGCGGCGGGTGAAGACCCCGAGGGGCGCTTTACCCAGCGCATTATTGAAGAGGCTTCGAAAGCTAAACGTACCCAAAGCGACGCTTTTTCTGCGGATGACCGCCCGGATTCTGGGGAAACTTCTGCTTCCGCGATGCGTCATATTGCCGGCAACTCGGCTTCAAAGGGGGATAACTAAATGAGTCAAACTGCTCTGCCCACTCCGGAGATTCGCAGTGAAGATACCGCTCCTTGGGCGGTGACTTTGAATGTGGGGTCGTCGCTGGCGAATGAAACTGGTTCCTGGCGTACCGAACGTCCGGTTTATGTGTCCATGCTGCCCCCTTGTAATAAGGCTTGCCCCGCTGGTGAAAACGTCCAGGCTTGGCTTTACCACGCCGAGGAGGGCGACTACGAGGCCGCTTGGCGGGAAATCATGGTAAACAATCCGTTACCTGCTACTATGGGGCGGGTTTGCTACCATCCTTGCCAAACTGCCTGTAACCGCGGGCAAATGGACGAGGCCGTAGGGATTAACGCGATTGAGCGTTTCCTGGGCGATAAGGCCATTGCAGAGGGCTGGAATGTAACTATAGATGCGGCTCCCACCGGTAAACACGTACTGGTAGTGGGAGCCGGGCCTTCCGGGCTGTCTGCTGCCTATCACCTGCGCCGTCTCGGCCATGAAGTCACCGTAAAAGAAGCCGGGCCGATGGCGGGCGGGATGATGCGTTTTGGGATCCCTAAGTATCGTCTGCCCCGCGAGGTGCTCGATGCCGAGATTAAACGGATCGAAGACCTGGGGGTACGTTTCGAGTTCAATGCCAAAGTCGAAAATGTTGACGATGTGGCCGATGACTTCGATGCCGTATTTTTGGCGGTCGGTGCCCATATTGGGCGTCACGCCGATATTCCTGCTGGTGGCTCTGCGAAAGTTATGGACGCGGTTCAGCTGCTTGCCGATATGGAGGGTGAGGACAAGCCGATGCTAGGGCGGCGGGTTGTTATCTATGGCGGGGGTAATACCGCGATTGATGCTGCCCGTACCGCGAAGCGTCTGGGCGCAGAGGAAGCGGTGATTGTGTATCGCCGTAACCGTGACCGGATGCCTGCCCACGATTCTGAGGTTACAGAGGCCGAGGAAGAGGGGATTATGATGCGCTGGCTGTCCACCATCAAACATATTGATGGCGGCAAGCTTACGGTAGAGAAAATGGAGCTGGACGAGAACGGCTTCCCCCAGCCGACCGGCGAGTTTGAAGAACTCGGCGCCGATTCGGTGGTAATGGCGCTAGGTCAGGAATCTGATTTAGGTTTGGTGGAGCGTGCCCGCGATATCGAAATCGAAAAGGGAGTCGTCCAGGTTAACTCGCAGATGATGACCGGGCGTCACGGCGTGTTTGCCGGCGGGGACATGGTTCCTTCCGAGCGTACAGTTACGGTGGCGATTGGTCATGGCAAGAAAGCCGCTCGCTATATTGATGCTTTCCTGCACGGTACCGAATACCATAAGCCCCCGATCACCGGAGATGCCACTTATGATCGGCTTACTAACTGGTATTACGCGGATGCTCCGCACCGGGTGCGCGCCAAGATTGAATCTGCCCGGCGCTCCTCGACCTTTGACGAGGTTGTGCAAGGCTTAGATCAAGAGTCTGCCCTATTTGAGGCGCGGCGCTGCATGTCTTGTGGTAACTGTTTCGGTTGCGATAACTGTTTCGGGGTTTGTCCTGATAACGCCATCAAGAAGATTAAGCCGGGCGAGTACGAGTTCAAGTATGACTACTGTAAGGGCTGCGGGATTTGCGCTGAAGAGTGTCCTTGTGGCTCCATCTTGATGATTCCAGAGGAAAACTAGCCGGTGATTAGGCGCGCCAAAGAGTAGATCGGGACCGCGATAAACAAAGTGGGTAGCAGGGCGAGGGTAAGTTGCCGCCAGCGGTAGTTTTTACCTGCCGGCACCATAAATAACGCGTTGATACAGGCGACTAACAGCCCAGATAGGAATCCTAAACCCACCGTCATGATCCAGATCGCCAAGGCAGGATTGCGGTAGGCAAAGGGGATCGCTAGGGCTAAATCTGAGTATTGGTAGAGCACAAAATACGTCAGCAAACCCGAGGCGAGGATCCCGGCTACAGAGCAATATAGCCAGCGGAGACTGGCATATTTGGTGGGGAGTGCCAAGGTTAGGCAAGCTAGTCCCATGGCTGGCAGTGCTGCCATCGCCAGCAGGTTCATCGTGGGGTAGGCGATAGCCAGTCCCCAGGCCGATCCGGCTGCTACCAGCGCGCATCCAGCGATAGTGCTAGCTAGTGACCAGGTAGTTAAAGGACGATGTTTTCCCCGGGTCATTTCGGCGATAAAAGCTGCCAGTACACACCAGGAAAGTACCAGTGGAACCCAGGTGAGATTATTGGTTAAGAATGCGGCCAGCAGGCAGCCGATTCCGGCGATTACCACCACTAAGCCGGTTCGCCCCGGGCTGGGAGCCTGGGAGAGGCCACCCCAAGTTAGGGAGACCGCGATGGTCACCGCGGCGGCAGTGGCTACCGCTAAATAGGGGTTCCAATAGAGGAAAAAGAGCATCGCTAGGGGAGGTAGGGCAGCAAGTAACGCTACCCACCAGCTGCGAGCAGCTATGGGAGAAACCGGGTTCGGGGTAGGTTTTTTCGCCGCACCTGCCAAGCCGGGCGCACTTTTTTGGGTGTTACTGCCGCTAGGGGCAGGGGAGTCTGCTGGCGCAGGCGGGTTCGCGCCGCTCGGGGTTGCCTGCGGTTTGGTTGCCGAATCTTCCATGTTTTCGATTCTCTCCCGGTTTTGCTCTTCGCCCAATTGCGTCACTTTTATAGCTTGTGCCTTACTTACTCTACTAGGCTGTAGCTCATGATGGATTTACCTTTAGGCTTAGCGAAAGAATTAATCCCCCTGGCGTGGCTACTGGGGTCTTGGCGAGGGTGGGGAACCGTGCGTTTGCCTAAAGATCCGGATACTGAAAGCGCAGAGCGCGAGGAATGCTTTATTTGGCAAGAAACTACTTTTCGCGCCACCGGGACGAGTCTGCAGCAAGCTACCCTTACCTGGTTGGCAGAGCCGGTTGCCGATAAACCGGATATGCAAGCTGACGCCGCGACTGGCCTAAAGCAGTTGCGCCGTGGTGCTTTGCTTTGGCGGGAGGATACCTCTTGGCGAGTAACTGCTGCCGCCCCTGCCGATAGTGAGCAAGAGGCGCGTTCGCGCTCTCGCCTGACTTCTGCTGGCGGCCCCTACACCGCCGAGGTTTCTTGGGAGGCGGTCTCGATGGGGCCGCGGATCATGATTTCTTCTCGCCGCGCCCCTGCCCCCTTTGAGCAGCTTTCGCGCATGATGGGATTAGTTTCTTCGGAACTGTTCTGGGCGCAAGATTCGGTTCTTCCAGGTCAAGAGGCCGAATCTGATTTTTCGGCGCGTCTGTTGCGTCTTCCCATCGGAGAGGAGACTTTGAGCGCACCCGGGGTGACATCTTTGCCCGCTGGGGAAGATCCGCGCAACGATCTAGATAAAGAGGAAGCCGCCGGGGCTACAGGGGAAGCTAAAGAGGAAAAAGATGCCGAGCAGGCCGCCGGCAGGCAGGAAGCTGCTGATTCCCGCGAGGAAACTCCGGGTATTAGCGGGGAAGAAGGAGCCTAATAGTGACTTTTGTAGACAACCAAGTGGCTTTGCGGGCCGGATTCGGGATCGCGGAAACCGAGCTCCAGGTGCTTACCGTGTCTGGGATAGATGCCCCCTCCTGGCTAACCACTCTATCTTCGCAAGTCGTAACCGGTATGTCTGCGGGCGAGAGCCGGGAAATGCTCTTCCTGGATGCCAACGGCCGGGTCAAATTTGCGGCTGGAATTGTTTGGGCTGGCGAGGTTGCTTGGCTGTTTACCGCGGATGCGTCGGCTTTGGCGCAGTTTTTAGAATCCATGAAATTTATGTCCCGCGTGGAAGTTACCGTCCGCGAGGAGCTTTCGGTTTGGGGATTTTTCGCCCCCAGCCTCGCTGAGGAAGTGCTGAGACAGCTTGGGCCGATTTGGGCAGATCCTTGGCCGGGAATAACAGCTGGTGGCACCGCCTATTCTCCGCGCGCCCTCGCTCATCCGGGGCGAGATTACCCCGCGCGTCTCGGGGTGATTCCCGTTGCGGATACCGCTAAGGTGCACGCCGAATTGCGTAGCCGTTGGGAACAGCTTTCTTGGCCGCAAGAAACTACGGACGGTTACAGCCTGGCGGCTCCGGTATATGCTGCCGAGGCCGATTGGCGGGCTTTGCGGATAGCGGCTTGGCGTCCCTACGGCTCAGATGTTGACCCGCGCGCTTTGCCACATGAACTTGATTGGTTACGCACGGCGGTTCACCTTAATAAGGGATGCTACTGCGGACAGGAGACGGTGGCGCGCATCGTTAACCTGGGGCATCCTCCACGGCGGGCAGTGTTTTTGCATCTGGACGGCAGTTCCTCTTTGTTGCCTCCTGCGGGTGCAGAGCTTTATGCTGGGAGCCGCAAAGTCGGTGCGGTGCGGGCGAGTGCCAATCATTTTGAGGACGGGCCGATTGCCTTGGGACTGATTAAACGGACTACTTCCGGAGAGAATCTGACTGTCTGCTGGCAAGAGGGCGGGGAAGAGCACTCTTTGGCGGCGGCGGTTACCCCAATTGGGGATCCCTCCGGGGTTTCCTGGCAGGGACAGTCCCGCATTGATCGGAAAGCCTTTTCTGAAGCTTCTCTGCCTGGCGGTTCCGGATCATTAAATATTGCAGGCTAGGAGGCTCTTTTGCGTACCTTAATTCAGAGGGCACTTTCGGCTGAGGTGACGGTTGAGGGTAAGACCGTCGGGAAATTGGATCGGCCCGGTCTGGTGGCTTTCGTGGGGATAACCCCCGGTGACGGGCAAGAACAGATTGATTGGACGGTGCGCCGTCTGCTTAATCAACAGGTTTTTGAGGACGGGTCTTCGGTTCTGGAGGCGGGGGCGCCCCTGCTGGTGGTTTCCCAGTTCACCCTCTATGGTTCGGTGCGCAAGGGACGGCACCCGTCCTGGACTTACGCAGCTAAGGGTGAGGTGGCGCGTCCTATTTTTGAGCAATTAGTTGCGGATTTGCGCGCAGGTGGCGCGGAAGTTGAGACCGGAGTCTTCGGCGCGATGATGCAGGTTTCTTTAGTTAACGATGGGCCTTATACTTTGTGGCTGGCCAAGGAACCCCAGTAACGAGTCAGCTAACGTAGTTGGCTAGGTTTACCAAGCAGTGCTGTCTTCGGTTTAGGCTGGTCGTTAAAACTAGTTTAATTATTAAGGAATACCCAGTTCGATAACCATAAAATCCCTTAATGATTTTTAATGTTAATTCGCAATTGATGCAGGTCTTTTGTCCTGTGAGTCTGTGCACTTTTCATGGCAGCCTCAGATGGAAGACGCAACTAAATTCCCTGTTGAAAGTGCGCTAACTTCCAACAATTACCCCGGTACCCGCGGTTTACCTCTATAACTCTCTTGCGTTGTTCTATGAAAATCTTGTAAGATGGTAAGTGTATTAAAATAAGTTAACTACACCTAGACAAGTTAATAGTGTTCCTGTCGGCATTGACAACAGGCCAGGTCCCTCCAGGCGGGGCGTTTGGGCGTGACATAACCCAGGCGAACGCCTCGTCAGGATCTGTTGGTGGAGATGCCGATCCCTCCTTCTAGTAGACACAGGATAAATGATGATTAACAGTCAAACTGCGAAGTTGTTGCGACGTTGGATCGTCGCTGGATTAGCTGCCGCATTAGCCCTGGCATGGACTATCACCACCTTGGTAGCCCCCTCCCAGGCCTCCGATACGGAGAATGCCCAATTAGCAAAAGATTTCAAAGCCGTAGAAACCGGCATGAATTTCCAGGAGCAAAAGGACGGCAAGTGGGATATTGCTAATCCCCCGTTCGCCTTTGCGGATCTCGGTAGTTTCTACTACAAACAGTTCGTTCCCAATAACACCGATGCTCAAAAGCGTACTTGGTTCGCTGCCCGAGATCAGGCGAACTACTGGCAGCTTGGCGGCGGCGTTAGCTTGAATGGCGAGAACTCCAGCTATGTCTCACCCTATCTAATGGTGAAAGACCCGAGTTCGGTGAATTGGGATGTCCGTAGCCAAGGTGCCCGGCAACAGGCTCCCGAATATATCACCAGCGCCCTGTGTGTGCAGCCCGGTGTGGGCATGGATCGCTCCTGGCTCGATCCGGTCAAGCCCGGTCATAAAAATCACGCGCTTAAAGTTGCGATTGATGCGAATGAAGGTGTCGGGGTTGTGGGCAAGTACGACCATCGCCTGGTAATGGATCCCGAAATTCAGACACAGCTCAAAGCACTAGCCTATTTGTACAATGGCGGCGATCGCCGGTTGATGAATGTCGATACCCGATTCCCGGCAGGAAAAGACTTTTACGAACAGAACAAGATCCTGATTGAGGAACACAAAGCGGCTCTGCAACTCATGAATCAGGTAAAGGGCGCGGAGAAGAATGCAGTCGCCCAAGCGATGATTTGGGCGATTGAAACCAGAACTCCGGCAAACCGGATTGTTATTACCTACGCGAATAATACGGTAAACAGTAGGCTGACAGCTATCGCGCAGCAGCTGCTACCCCACATCCAAAATATTGCTAAATCGGAAATTAAGATGTGGCAGGCCTATCAGGCACTGAAAGATCAGCAGATCGCGAATGAACAGGCCTACAAAGAGGCTTTGGCTAAATGGAAAGCGGAAACCGCTGACAGTATGGCCAAAGATGAAGCTGCCTACCAAAATAATAAGCAGCTACTGGAATCGATCAAGCTCAGCGTTACCCGCGCCGATGACACTCACTTCCGGGTAAACCTGATTGGTAGCTCAGAGGCCATTGCCCTGTTACAGCAGGCTAAGGGTAGCCTGCAGATCAGCGGCTCGGATAACTTAGTGCTGCCCGCCGACACCTCCATCGCCAAAGCTGCTTCGCCGGGCGGGATTTTAGTGGGCGTTAAATTTGATGACGCTGCCGCTTGTTCCGGAACTGTCCAGAAGGCAAATATCAATGCGTCCTTCAAGGGTAGTATCGAACTTACTCGTACCTACATTTTCAACCCTGATAAAACTGTTTACGTTGACTTCCAGTCCCAGGTGAACCTCGGCAAATATGCAGTAGCCGTTTCCGGTTCTGCCTCCAGTTCTTTCGAATTCACCTCTACCTGCCCGGTGGCTCCGGAGCCTAGCATCGGCACCACTTTGGAAGGCAGCGATGGAGCTAAAACAATCGATACTGCTGGTAAAGCCGATACCGATACCGTGACCCTTATCGACAAGGTAGCCTTTAAGAATCTTAAGGGCGGACAGAACTATGTCATTAAAGGTGAACTGGTAGATGGTGATGGCAATAGCGTTGGAGTAACTGGCGTCAGCGATCCTTTCGATCCCAAAGCCTCTGCTGCTAGCGACAATGGCAGTGGCTACTATTCCGGAACCGTCAACATTAAGTTCCAGGTACCAGTAGCTAAAATCCGTGAAAACGCGAAACTGGTAGCTTTTGAGACCCTATATCAGGGAACGAATCCAGAAAGTGGCACTAAGGCTGCCGAGCACAAAGATAAGACGGACGAAAAACAGACCGTAACCGAGAAACCCCGCATCGGTACCAGTGCGAAGGCACAAGGTGACTCCACCGATGAAGGTAAAGTAGCGGTACCGGAAGAAGGTAGCGACGTCCTCATTAAAGACACGGTCACCTGGAACAAGTTGAAGCCCGGCACCTATACCCTCAGCGGACAGCTAATGAAGAAGGTAGGCGACCAGGTAGTGCCCGTACCGGGCACCAATGCCTCCAAGAACTTCACCGTAAACGCGGGAGAGCTAAAGGGCACCCAGGAACTAACGTTCACCCTGCCTGCTAAGCAAATCGAAGCTGGCGCCTCCTATGTGGTTTACGAAAAAGTATTCAAAGGTGCCGACAACACTGCTGGTATCCTCGTGGCATCCCACGAAGATCCCAACGATAAGGGACAGACCGTCTCGGTGAACCCGAAGCAGCACAAGCTGCCCACCATTGAGACCAAAGCGTGGGTACGTGATGACGGAAAGTCACTAATCAGCTCGGTTGAGGCCGATGGTCAAGACTTTAAAGTCAAAGACCAGATCACTTACAAAGACCTCAAACCTGGCACCTACACTGCCTTTGCCACCTTGGTAAACAAAGACAATCCGAAAGACATTATTGCTAGCGGACGTCAAGTATTTACCAATGGTTCCGAAAATGGCTCCGCCCTGGTAGAGCTGACAGTTCCTGGTTCCAAGGTAAAGGCTGATGGCAAGTATGTGGTGTTCGAGCGCATCTACCAAGGCGAGCAAACTAGCGAGCCCAGCGGTGAACCCTACGCGAAACACGAGGAAATCACCGATGGTTCCCAAACCATTACCGTAACCCCGAAGAATCCGGTACCCGCCGAGTTCAAGATCGTTAAAAAGACCGTCGGGGGCAACACCGATAGCGATCGGGCATTCGACTTCGATGTAAGCTGTGACGGGTTTAAGACCACCGCCACCGTGCTAGTGCGCAAAGGCAGCAGCCAAGGCGAGACTACCGTCTCCGACCCGGCACTAACCAGTGGCATGAGCTGCGAGGTAAGTGAAAAAGCAGTAACCGACACCCTGAACACGGTAAAAGTGAAATTCACTGGCACCGAAACCAGCAGTGACGGTACCGTAGCGAAGTTCAACCTAACTGAGGACAACGCCAAGACCGTAGTGGTGACGGCTACCAACACTTACACGCCGAAAGAAGCAAAATTCACTGTTCGCAAGAACGTAGAAGCAGCCGGAGTAACCCACTTCAGTGTGCCGAACTCCTTCGACTTCTCCTACAAGTGTGACGGCGACGCTTCCTGGAACGCCCTACCTAGCTTGAAAGCAGGAGAAACCTCCGCGGCAATTAAAGTAAAGCCCGGCGTAACCTGCCAGATCAAGGAAAATAGTGCCACCCCGGAAAACCTGGATCGGCAACTGCAATGGCAAGGCGTACAAAGCGTGGCCGACGGAGTAGCAACCTTCAAGGCAGAAGCTGCCAGCCAGCTCGCCCTAGTTGCCACCAACACCTACACCGAGAAGACCGGGCAACTGGAAATCTCTAAGCAGGTAGTAGACGGAACTGCTGGTGCTGGTAAGATTCCGGGCACATTTGAAATGAAATACATCTGTGCCACCGGACAGAAGGCAGAAAGCGTAACCAAGCCGCTAACCTCCATTAGCGTAAACAAAGGTGGAAGTGCAACCATCACTGGTATTCCAGTAGGTTCCCAGTGTGCAGTCTACGAAGATACCACCGGTATCAACGTACCGAACACCACTTTGACCACCACGTTTAACGGTAAAGCGCCTCAGCAAGTAACTATCGGGGGACAGGTACTGCACAACGCGGCACTATCCAACCCGATTAAAGCCGGGGAAAGCCAAAAAGCTACCATCAACGTAGAAAACAAATACGTAAACCAGAAAGTTGGTGGCTTCGAGGTAGAGAAGCTAGTCGCCGGAGTAACAAACCCCGGCACCGTCCTCAAAGACGTAGCCTTCGACTTCGGATACTCCTGTGAGATTCCTGGCAATGCACATGCGGTTAAAGGCAGCTTCAAGCTCAAGCATGGTGAAACCTTCACCAGCGCTGACCCTGCCAACCCGCAGCTAAATAACCTGCCCGTAAACACCGTATGTAAAGTATGGGAAGAAACCCCCAAGTCCAGTGCAAATGCTGACTATGTAGGTTCTGAGCTACGGGCAAGCGCCACCAACGGTGCGGAAGTAACCGGAACCGACGGGAAACTGGAACTGACCATTAAGCTGAACAAAGCTGCAGCAAAAGCCAAGATTTTGGCTACTAACCAGTACAGCCAGCAGCTAGGTGGGTTCACCCTGAAGAAAGAAGTTCAAGGCAGCGCTGACCAGGCTCTGGATATCCAGTCCTACAAGTTCAAGCTGACCTACATGGACGGCACCAACACCCACGAAGTAGAGAAAACCATTACTGCTGGTGGATCCTACTCGCATTGGGGAATACCGGTTAACAGCCAAATCAAAGTGGAAGAACTCGGCGCTATTGACAGCAAGGGTAACTTCATTCCGGTAGACGAACTGTCTACTGCCAAAGTGAAGCACTCGATTAGCTGGAACGGCACCCAGGATGATTCCTCTACCGCGTCCGCTAACACCTTCACCATCAACAAAGCGATGACTGAAGCACAGTGGAAAGAAAATGGTAAGCAGGCGAACGTGGTAGTGAAAGCCACCAACGCCTACAAGGCGATCGAACAAAAGGGTACCTTCTCCGTGCAGAAGACTTCGGTGAAAGTAGCCGGTGAAAGCGCTGATAAGGTAAAGGATCTACCCGCCAGCTACAACTTCACCTATGACTGCTCCGATGGCACCCACGGTAATATCCCCGACGTGAAACCGGGCGGCGAGCCAGTAGTAGCCCCCGCACAGTTCCGCGCAGGTACCGTTTGTACCGTAACTGAGCAGCAAGTGCTACCAAAAGGCACCAATGCCCAGACCGTAAGCTGGACAGTTGACGGTAAAGGCAAAGGCGTAGGCCCGGCCGCTGGAACCAGCGCGACTGTAACCATCGGTTCAGATGCGAAGACCCCGGTAGCCGTGCAGGCCGCTAACGAATACCAGACCCCCGATGAGCCGAAGATTGCTACTGAGCTTAAAGGCGAAGGACGCGATGGCAATATCGACCTGGTAGAGGACGCGGATCACACCTACACCCTGACCGATAAGATCAGCTACTGGAACCTGGAGGTCGGCAAGACCTACAAGTTCTCCGGTGAACTGGTAGTACCTAACGCGGATAAGACCGATGCCACCCGCACCGGAATCAAAGCCGAAAAAGAAGTTACCATTACCACCCCAAGCGGAGTAGTGGAACTGCCGTTCAAGCTGACCCAGGAAGATGTAGCCAAGTACTCGACGCTAGTAGCGTTCGAAAAGCTAGACCTGCAGGTCGAAGGCGGATTTGAACCGGTCACTAAGCACGAAGACCCCAAGGACGACAACCAGACCAAGCAGGTCAATCCCTGGATCGCCACCGTGCTTACCGATGAAGGTGGAAACAAGCAGATCGATACTACCGGTAAAGCCGATAGCGAGCTGGTAACCCTGGTTGACACCGTGAAATACCACAACCTCGAAGCGGGTAAGACCTACCACTTGACCGGGAAACTGGTCGATGGATCTGGAAAGCCGATCGGGGTCAGCTCTACCTCCAAGGCATTCACCGTTCCTGGCGAGACTGGAACCCTCCAGTCCGGTGAAACCAAGATGACCTTCCAGGTCACCGTGGGGCAGATCCGTCAGAACGCGAAACTGGTGGCATTCGAATACCTCCATCCGGGCGAACCTAACACCCCCGGTGACGAGACGGTAGTCACCAAGCACGAGGATCCGAATGATGAAAATCAGACGGTAAACGAAGGGCCGCGGGCGGCAACCACTGCTCAAAGCTCGACGGGTACCAAGGTATTCGACGCTAAGACCCCGGCCAAAGTGCTGGACCGCGTAACTTGGTCGAAACTACCTGCCGGAAACTACGTGCTGGTTGGCACCTTGATGGACAAGGGAACCAAACAGCCGGTACCGAACGTAAATGCGGAAATCGTGAAGTTCACCGTTAGCAGCGGCGAGCTAAAGGGTATCCAAGAAATGACGTTCACCGTTCCCGCAGAGCAGGTGAAGGCGAACTCGCAGTTCGTAGCCTTCGAGAAGATTTACCGTCAGGGCGATGTCGATGAAAACGGCAACGTTAAGGACGGAAAGAAACCAGTTGTTGAACACTCTGATCTCAATGACAAGGCCCAAACCGTAACCACCGGTGAAGAACCGCAAAGTCCGGTAACTCCGACACTAACTTTGCAGAAAATTGTTAAGAGTGAAGGACTAGAGGTTCCCTCCACCAAGGAGTTCACCTTCACCCTGAAGTGCTCCAGCCCGATTGACGGAAAATCCAAGCAGCTGACCTACCAGGTTACTGCCGGATCCAAGATCTCGCTGCCCTACGTCAAGGGAGCCAACTGCACCCTTACAGAGGATCGCGAGGGAGCCAAGGTAGCGGGCATTGCCCCCTCCCAGGTATCCTTCAGCGCAGATTCCGAGAAGATCGGTCTGATCAGCTCTGAAAACTCGGCCTCCTTCAAGATGCCGGCAGAAGAGCTAACCGAAGTAAACGTAGTGTTCACTGCGACCAACACTTACCCGGCGCCGGAGAAGCCCACCGTGGCGACCTCCGCTAAAGATGCCAACGGCACCAAGGGTATGTATGGCCAAACCAAGCAGGCCAACCAGGTTTATGCTGGAACCTCCGCCAAGATCGTGGACGAGGTATCCTGGGCGAACCTGCTGCCTGGCGACTACGTTCTCATCGGTAAACTGATGGACAAAAAGACCGAAAAAGCGGTAACTTCCTACACTTCCACCCCGGCACCCTTCACGGTGAAAGCGGGCCAGAAGAACGGGAAGCTGGATAACACCTTCACCGTCAGCGGTGACTCTCTCAAGGCTGGTAGCCGCTACGTGGTTTACGAATACATCTACCGCGCAGGTGATGTAAACGGCACAACCCCGAACAATGGCGCCAAGCCGGTCGTGGAACACGCCGTAATCACTGACGCGGATCAGACGGTAGAGGCCATCACGCCTCCGACTCCGCCGGCCGCGAAAGTGAAGATCATGAAGAAGGTAGAGGCCTCGGGTATGGAAGTATCCAACAACCGCCCCTACTACTTCACCTTGAGCTGCCGTGATAAGGACGGCAACGCCGCAGGCGATAAGACCTTGCTAGTACGTCCAGACAAGGCTACCGAGGTAACCGGTTTGCGCAGCGGCTACGTCTGCTCCATTCACGAGGATCTCAATGCCGCACTCGAGCAACAGGTAACACCGTCAGTCTCGCTGACCAGCGGAACCAACGGTTTCAGCGTGCAGCAGGACTCCACTGCAGGATCGGCACACTTCACCGTACCGGCGGCTACCGACGAGGTTCCCGAGGTACTGGTGAACGTGACCAACACCTATAACAAGATGGGCAAGCCGGAACTGCAGACCAACGCGGTAACCGATAACGGTACATCAACCGTGCAGGCAGGAACCGCTACCACCGTGACCGATAAAGTCACCTGGAAGAACCTACCTGAAGGTAAATACCTGCTCACCGGTAAACTAATGCACATTACGGACAACAACGCTGCTCCGGTAGCGGGAGTTACCAATGAACCCGTGGTAGTGGAAATCACCAAGGACAACTCCGCGGCGGGTAGCACCACCATGAAGTTCAATGTGCCAGCCGGGACAATCGGTCAGGCCGGAAAGTACGTAGTGTACGAATACCTGTACAACTATGAAGATACTGACGGCGAAAATCCGAAGCCGAACACCTCCACCGTGGTTTCCCACAACGACCCCAGTGATGATGCGCAGACCGTGACCGTTACCGAGGCGCCCTCGGTAAGCACCACTGCCACCACCGATGGAGCCAATGAAAAGGAAATCCAAAAAGGTAAAGCTGCGGTAGTAACCGATACTGTTAACTGGAAGAACCTGCCTGCCGGCAACTACCAGGCGCTCAGCGAACTGGTAGACGGCAAGGGCAATCCGGTTGCCGGAGCCACCACGAAGGCGGTTCCCTTCACTGTCAACAATGGTGAAGAGGCAGGCAGCGTGACTACCAAGATCCAGCTACCGGCAAGTGCTACCACAACAGTTGGAGCAAAGTTCGTAGTGTTCGAACGGATCTACCGCGCCAGCGATGTGGATTCTAAGACCGGCCGTCCCGCTGAAGGCGCTGAGCCGGTAGTGTCCGAACTGGATCTGAACGCTATCAACCAGACCGTGCGGGTAGTTGAAAGCCCGAAGGGGCCGCCAGCTATTACCTTCACCAAGGTAACTGAGAAAGTTCTCGACGGTGAAGTTCCGGATAAGGATCGTAAGTTCAAGTTCACCATCAGCTGTGACAAGAACTTCGGAGGAGTATTCGAATTCGATATGCCTGCCGGAGTATCCGCCGGACTGCCTGCCGACAAGCAGCTGCAAGTAGGCACGGTATGTACCTTGACTGAAATGCTGACCGATGAGGCGAACCCCGACGGGATTCTCCCCAATACGATCAGCTTCAGCTCCTCGGATCCGGCAATGACGGTTTCGAAGATTGGCAAGCAAACCGCACAGTTCACGGTGCCCGATGTAGATACCAAAGTGGTTCCCGAGATTCAGGTAACCATTAAGAATACCTACAGCAAGGACTTCCCGGAACTAGGAACCATTGCTCGCGACAACGCCGATCAGGACAAAGTCCTCAACCTTAAGAAGGGCGAGAACGCTCAGGTACAAGATGTTGCTACCTGGAAGAACCTGAAACCGGGCAAGTACACCATGATCGGTACCTTGATGGACAAGCTGACCGGTAAGCCTGTCGTAGGGGCCAACACCCCGGCGGTTGACTTCGAGGTCAAGAAAGGCGAAAAGACCGGAACCATCTACGCGCTATTCACAGTGCCGGGAGACAAGATCTCGACCAAGGCCAGTTGGGTAGTATTCGAGCAGGTCTACAAGGCCTCCGATGTTAAAGATGGCAAGGTTGTGGGTAAAGCTACTCCGGTAGTGGATCACTCCAACCTCGAGGATGCCGACCAGACGGTTCAGGTAACACCTCCGCCGGCCTCACCGGAAGAAAAGACTCCGGAGATCGCCACGGTTGCTAAGAATGGCACCACCTACAACGACGGAACCAAGGATCCGAACCTAGGTAAACCGGTATTGACCCCAGGTCAAGATGCGGTGATCGTAGATACGGTCAAGTGGAAGAACCTGGAGCCTGGTGAATACACCATCACCGGAACCCTGATGGACAAATCCACGAACGTTCCGCTCACCTACCTGGATAAGGACGGTAAGCTCCAAGTGGCAGCTACAGCTGAACGCGGATCCTTCACCGTCAAGAAAGGTGAAACTGCAGGAGAGGCTAAAGTCTACTTCACGGTTAAAGGTGAAGCTATCCAGGCTAATAAGCAATACGTAGTATTCGAGGATCTGTACAAGACTGCGGATATTAAAGACGGAGAGCCTAGCCCTGGCGCTAAGAAGGTAGCGCAGCACCATGACATTAATGATGCTGCTCAAACCCTGAGCGTTGAGAACCCGACACCGGGAACTCCTCCAGAAACTCCGGAAACCCCCAAGACTCCGAATACTCCGGGAACCACGCCTCCCGGACCGACTCCGCGAACCCCCTCCGGGTTCCGGGGAGTGGTGAGCACGGTTCTAGCTAAGACCGGCTCCACCACCGGAATCATGGCAATGACCGGTGTTCTAGCAATGGTTGCGGGAGTTGGATTAGTACTGATCCGCCGCTACCAGCGCGAAGAACTAGAGGACTAGGAAAGACATACAACTAAATAGCTAGAAGGATCTCGGGGTCGGAAGCTAAGCTTCCGGCCCCGAGTGCTATATATCCGCGCTCCCTTTCGGGTGCATAGATCGCGACCCCCGGGGGTGCCGAGGTGTCCGTGAAAAGTAGGCCTGGCTCGGTGAATGTGGTGTCTGCGTGGGCAAAAGTTTTTCCTCCTGCCCAGAGTTCGGGAAATACCTGTGGTATTTCCCGAACTCTATGCCCACCGCACCCACTCGGATAAAACTTTTGCCCCCGCCTTCCCTTAGTGGTTTTCGTTTTTTATCGGCCGTGACCCCGATGCTTCGCCAGAATTACGTTTTCATGTTCACGTTTCCGCGGTCTTATCCCACCCGAAGGGGAGCGCGGTGAGAGGTAATACAATGCCCTACCTGCAGTAAAAAGCAAGTTCGCACTGCTCATTTGCCGAACCAATATGCTTCGCTGCCCGCTTCCCACGCCCCTGCTTTTCCACTATCTACACAGCAACCGAACCTGAAGCGCCTCTGACTTTACGCAAATAAGGCTTAGACCGAACAGCCTAACCAAAACCGCCAACCAAAACACCTCTAACAGCGTAAATCCAAAAGAAAATCCCCAAAAACTTCACGAGTCGGGGTAATGTCCCGTACTCGCATCCAGCTTCATAAAATCACCATCATGTTTCAAGCGAAATAAAATTTGCGCGGTCTTGTAAAATAAAAGACCGCGCAAATTTCTATCTAGACTTTCTTATTCTGCAACCGGATCGAGGGTAGGCAATTCACTCTCGTCCCTACCGTCTTCTGGTCGAACCGTGGCAGGATTAATTGCAGCTTGAATTCTGCGTGGAAGGTTCAGCCCGACAGAGAGAATAACTACGAGCGCACCTCCAACCGAAATAGTTGCCAAGGCTATCCCCAAGGGAACAGCAGATGAGATGGAAGCTCCCACGATTGGTCCAACTGCACCCCCTAGGGCACCAACGTTATAGCAGAAGCCTAGCCCCGCAGCACGCTTTTCAATAGGGAAGTAGCTAGAGACCCACTTGGGTGCAAGTCCCGAAATGCCTTGCCCAAACATTTGCTGGAAGAATAACAAGATACCGATCAGGACTGCATACTTTCCCCCGACCATAAAACAAGGGAATACTAGGACTTGGGATAAAAGCAGGGAGATTACGTACCAGCGGCGCATTCCTAGTTTGTCGCCAAGGAATCCCGAAAGAATATAACCACACATATTACCGAGGTTGGCATACGAAACGATAGCCGCTACTAGTCCGGCATCCATAGATAGATCGCTCTTCAAATATGTCGGCAATAAACCAAGAATTGGCCAGGTGTAGATGAATGAGCAAAAAATCGTCAACATAATGGCAACGCCCACCGCCCAACGGGTCGGATCGGACTGGTAAACAAACCACACGAAAATCCCCGCACATACGAGTGCCAGCAAGGTAACTAACAGTCCGCCATGAACAATGCTCGTGAAAATTAGGAGTAAGAGAGTCAAAGCTAACACGGTAAGTAGATAATTAACTACCCGATTTTTCCCCCTGTAAAGGATGGTAAGCATATTTCCTTCATGCAGGCGTTCATTATCATCGGACTGCTTAACACTTTCCCAATCCTCAGCCTCTGGAAGGCGACGGCGCATATATAAAGCTACAAGAATCGGAATCATTCCGGTTAGGAATAGTGCACGCCACCCCCAGTTGGGATGCCAACTGTCTACCCAGGGCACAAGCAAACGGTATATCTGTGCTGCAAGAATCGATCCAACGGCGTAGCCAGAAAGCATGAAACCCGAAGCGCGGTTGCGCATACGAACTGGCCAAAGTTCAATAATATAGGTCGCAGAAGAGGAATACTCTCCCGCCATAGCAAAGCCGATAAGTAAACGCGCGAGGAAAAGAACCGTCCAATTTGGAGCCAGACCACACATTAAAGACCCAATTGTGAACAGAAGAATCGAAGCAATCATCGCAGGTTTACGTCCATGCTTGTCTCCCATAGCGCCCAGAACTAGTCCGCCAAACCACCGGGAGATGAATGCGGCGGAAACCAGGGCGGTTCCTTCAACAAGTGTCAGACTGAAAGTGTCGATAATCTCGGAAAGCACCAATGATATTAAGACAAAATCATATCCGTCTAGCACCACTCCAATCCAGGCGGCGAAAAACGCCTTCCAACGTTGTGCCCCGATTTCCTTATACCAGGGTATTTTCTTTGTTTGTTGAGACATTATTTATTTCTCCTTTGAAACGTCTATTAAAAGGTTTGCTGGATAGCGCAAAAGGCGAGTGTTTTTTAATAAAAAGAGCAAGAATACAAGCTGCATTCAGCTGATAGTTGAGTTCGATTCTTTAACCCAAGCCAGAGGAAACGAGGTGAAGAAAACTCCTTGCAGTTCTCTCTCCCACAGGAGACCAATCGTTCCATCGGGCATTTGGGTCATACATTGGTATACATAGTGACGCGGGTTAAAGACTTTGTTATGCGGCCATGTTAATCCGTCATCATAGGATAGCCGCACGACCCCCCGTCCCCTGAAAGGGAGAAGCTGGGAAGCATTCGCAAACAGGATTGCCGGCTTTGAATCCTCATCGTAGACCCGAATAGCGTTCGGCTGCGAAAATATTTCAGGTATTTGTTCAACAAATGTGACTTCTCCCCAGTTTTCGCCACCGTCATCGCTTATTGCGTGAGCAACTCGACCGCGGGGATTCAGATTCCTCATCCAGACGTGGACAGTGCCGTCTTCCCCTTCTACTAGGACAGATTCGTGACAGTAGGCTCGCTCGTCCTCGAGATTTCGGGCAAATACTTCTTTTCCGTCAACTACCCGGCCATCGTTCGGCGATTGCCCACGATGCCAAGTTTCGCCACCATCATCGGAATAGGCAGCTGCACACGAAAATGCCAAACCGCTCTCATGGTTGAAGTAAATCGGAACCAAGATTCGTCCCTTGTGCTTTCCAATCTGAAGCTGGATTCCATTCCCCGGGGAGGTTCCACAAAAACGCATCCACTCCTCTTTAATCTGAGGAGTCAGGTCTACAGGGGCGCTCCAGGTTTCCCCATCGTCATCACTAAAAACCATGAGCAAGTGGCATGAGGGATGTTCGAATAATGATTCGTTAGAGTCGACTCCTGGCGCTAGATAGATATTTCCAGCTGGTTCGCCCTGAACTGTCACATTTCCATGCTTGTCTACAAGGTAGTTAGTGGATGTGCCGTCTAAGTTGTTAACTATTCCGTCATCCATCAGGTGATACTCGTTGCCATCACGGTCGTGTAGAATTTTAGTGCCATCTTCCGAGTATCCGGTGCCAACCTTGGCGTTCGGCTGCCCGATTCCGCCGGGAAAGTGATCGATCAGGCAGATCACGCGACCTGATGATTCATCTTGTACGAGGACGGAGTCAATAACCGAGGCTCCCAGTCTTCCACTTCCCGGGTACTGGAGTACTGTCTGAGGATCTGTCCAGGTCTTACCATTATCCAGACTACGTCGAATAACAAAATTAATGTCGTTCGGACTGTCGTTTGCGATACTTACTCGCTGGTCGGCGCCTGCGAGAACCACTCCTGATTTGCAGGTGATAATTGAGGGAATGCGGTAATTCTTAGCACCCATCAACCCCGTATCGAAGAGTGCTTGAGTTACTAAAGGGGCAACACCAGCTAGTCTTTTTATTTGATGGTCAGTCAGAACCTGCTGATAGATCTCTGCTGAGGAGACTTCTCCGAATAGTTTGGTTCCATCCAGATCCTCTCCAACTAGGACGTTTTTCAGATTTCCAATATCGTCGAAGAAAACTGCTCCTGGGGAATGAACTACTTCGTATCCATCTACGAATATCGTGGTAGCGCCCCTTCCGCTTACGAGCACGAGCTCATGAACCCTTCCATCATCCCAGTGTCCCGGCGCCGTAATTTCAGCAATAACCTCGGTATCTACCGATGCATGGAAATAGAAACTACCCCCTTGTTCGATACCTAGACGCATAGCGCCTTGCGCTCCTTCAGCAGCCATGATCACACCAAACTGACCTTCGCCACGAGTGCGGAATTTTGCCCGCACGCTTCCCTTGGTAAGTCCACTAACTTTGCGCACATCCCAAGGTGATAACGCAGAGCCACCAAACTCTACAACCGAGTTTGGTGTGCGTGCTATTGAAAGAGGAAAATCTGGTTCCGTTTGACCAGCCCAAACCGCGAAGTGTATGACCTTGTGGACACCTTGGGGATTGATTGTGATGTCCTCGAGTTCAATCTGTGAAAACCATGATGGCAGGGAGGTTGAGAATGCTTCGTAGCCGTCGAAGAATAGGTGCATACCAGATTCGTTCGATGAAAGAGCCACCGAGTGTGCGAAACCGTCATCAATTCCGGGTACATCTTCGGCGTCAATGATTCGGTGTTCGTGTCCGCTACGTACAAACCCGGTGATTTGCCCACTAGAAATATTGAGCTCAATACAGCCGTTTTTCCCATTTGCTCGGAAAATACATCCAGGCATTGTCGTTGCTAGATTAATGTCGATAATACCGCAATCATCCTGTTTAACGAGGGTGCACAGCTTACTGTTATCTACGGGTTGTCCGTTTGTAGAGAACCTTTCTTCCAGATCCTGCGTAGCGTCTTTGCGACTCATAATCTTGCCTCCTTGTATCAGTTATCGCCAGTTGCGTTAAAGTTTTATGTAATCGGTGACTGCTCGCCTGACTGGTATGTCCAAATTGATGGATTCTGCTGCAAAATATCTCGCCTGATTGATCGTTTACAACAGAGTCATGGTGTATATCTCACGTAGTCCCTGATGGGAATAGGTGATAACACAAATCTAACTACCCGACATCGTTGTCTTCCATTCCATAAATTACGTTGGCGGATACAAGCTTACAATAAACATAGGACGTCTGACAAATAACTTGAAAACGATAGCTAAATAGCGCGATATTATTAAAATTAAATAATAGCTATATAAATATTTAACTAGGTGTCTGATGAATAACTGAATTCATAGGTCTCTTCTTTATCTATGGACGCTGATAACCAAACTTATGTAGGCTCTAGACATCCTTGAAACGTGGTTTAATACCTAATCGGGTATTAAATCTGAAAAGTGGTAAGACAATGCCCTCCCTGCTTTGGGCAGGGAGGGCATTGTTAACTATTTGAATGACTTACGGGTTACTTTTCAACCTTGTCTTTTACTGCGTCAACGGCTTTGTCGGCTTTATCGGCTACGTCCTCGGCCACCTCTTTGGCCTTGTCCTGAGCCTTTTCTGCAGCTTCTTGGGGATCGAATTCGGTCACTTCTACATCCTCCCAGTATTCTTCTGCCCACGGATCATCAACCGGTTGCGAACGCCGGTACAGTACATACCCAATGCCACCGGCTACGGCAGCTAGTAGCAGGAATAGTAGGGTCTTACGCCCCCGCTTAGGTTCTGGTTTACCAAATGTTTCTGCTGATTGTTTCTTCACTTGCTTAGCAGCCTCCTTCAAAGACTTCTCGGAATGCTTCTTTACCTCATGGAACTGGTCACGCACATTGTCTACCGCATGTTCTACACCCGGTACTAGTTCACTGCTAACTTTTTCTTGCAGATCTTGAGCGCCCTCAAGAACAATATCTTTCCCTTGGTCTGCCAAACTCCGTGCCTGTTTTAGCAGCTTATGCGGGCAGCATTTCTTCATGTTCGCTCCTTTGTCTTAGGCATACCGAAGCGCTCCGCCTCGGTAGCGACAGCTTGTACTCTCTTAGTCTAAACGTTACCGGCTAGCTTGTGGGAAGAATAGTCCCAGATTTAGCTACTGTTCGGTAAGCTTGAGTGTCGGTAATTTGGCTTTCATGAAAGGATAAGAACTATGGAAGCAACAATTCACACTTCAAAAGGCGACATTAAAGTCGAACTATTTGCGGATAAAACTCCGATTACGGTAAACAACTTCAAAGGTTTAGCCACTGGCGAGCGCGAATGGCAAAACCCGGCAACCGGACTTAAGTCCAATGAACCCCTTTATGACGGGGTGATTTTCCACCGCGTCATCCAAGGTTTCATGATTCAGACCGGCGATCCCCTAGGCACCGGCACTGGCGGCCCCGGTTACCGTTTCGGGGACGAGATCGTACCGGAACTGACCTTCAATGAACCCTACGTGCTAGGCATGGCCAATGCCGGCCCGGGAACCAACGGATCCCAGTTCTTCATCACCCAGGTACCCACCGAATGGCTAAACGGCAAACACACCGTATTCGGAAAAGTAACTGACCAGGCCTCCCGCGACGTGGTTGATGCGATTGCCGCGGTGAGCACCGACGGACGTGATCGTCCGCTCGATGACATCACCATCGAATCCATCGAAATCAGCGAATAAGCTGTGGCTTGCGCCAATTCAGCGGTGGCAATAAAAAGCATCGGGATAGATGACGAACTCTAAGCAGCGCGTCAATATAATCAACGCTCTCATCATTGCCTGCGGGATTGTCTATGTGGCTTCCTGGTTGGCTCCCAGCCTGGTAGAGCAGTTTCTGTTCTATCCTGGCTTGGGGTTCACCCAGCCCTGGCGGTTTTTGACCGCAGCCTTCCTGCATGGCGGGATCGTGCATTTAGCGTCCAATATGGCGTTCTTGTACATCCTGGGTGAGCTCGCTCGCCGGGTGATGAGCAACTATCAGATCCTACTGATCTACCTGCTCTCTGCCTGGGGAGGATCGCTCGGCACCCTGGTGTGGGCACTCATAACCGGGCAGCAGCAGGCGGTAGTCGGCGCCTCCGGAGCAGTGTTGGGATTATGTGCGGGAGTATTCGTCTACACCCGCAACCTACACGGCTCCTCCAGCGCTCTGGGTGGGTTGCTAATAATCAACTTGCTGATCGGGTTCGTGATCCCTAATGTGTCTTGGCAAGGACATTTAGGGGGTGCCCTGGTGGGAGCACTTATCGGATGGGCGTTACACCTGGTGGCTGTGATCTCGGGTAGACGGGGACGGAAAAAACTGGGGACAGGCCTGCCGGACGTGGTGGATCGACAGCGCGCCACCGCCACCGTTAAACGCACGCAAATCATCGGAAATATACTGGTCACCCTGCTATCAGTAGCGTTACTGCTGGTGATTACCGTGGCCTGCTATATCTGAGAAAAACCATCCAACCCGCTCTGGGGGAACCCCTAAGATTCCAAAGGTGGTCCCCTGAGCCCGGTGGGTGACGTATTTCCTCGCTGCGACGTCCTCGTCCTCGTAAAAAATAACCTTAGCCGGTAGTGAAACCAGGCGAGGGCACGGGTAAAAACCTAATAATGTACATAGTGGAGTCAATTCCCTAACCGAAAGAATCCTCTCCAAAGGTCAAGGAGTAAAATGTTCGAACGCTTTACAGATCGGGCGCGCCGGGTAGTGGTGCTGGCGCAAGATGAGGCGCGCAGCCTGGAGCATAACTATATTGGTACTGAACATATCCTGTTGGGGCTGATTCGCGAGGGCGAAGGCGTAGCCGCGAAAGCCCTGGAAATGGCGAACATTTCCCTCGAGGGCGTGCGCGATCAGGTCATTGAGATCATCGGCAAGGGCGAGAACGATTCGAAAGACCATATCCCCTTTACTCCGCGTGCCAAGAAAGTCTTAGAACTGTCGATGCGGGAAGCGCTGCAGTTGGGGCACAACTATATTGGTACCGAACATATCCTGTTGGGGCTGATTCGCGAGGGCGAAGGCGTCGCGAACCAGGTGCTCACCAATCTGGGTGCTGACCTGGGAAGTATTCGTCAGAACGTGATTCATTTGCTCTCCGGATACCCGGGAGCGGGGCAAAATGAAGCAGGCGGAGAAACCGTGGGGGTGGGCACCGGCACCCAAAAGCCGCAAAAGTCAGGTTCAGCCATCCTCGACCAGTTTGGACGGAACCTTTCGGAGGCGGCGCGGGAAAACAAACTAGATCCGGTGATCGGGCGCGTCAACGAGATGGAAAGGGTCATGCAGATCCTTTCGCGGCGCACCAAGAACAACCCGGTGTTGATCGGGGAACCTGGGGTGGGTAAAACCGCAGTAGTAGAGGGGCTCGCGCAGGCGATTGTGCGCGGAGACGTCCCCGAAACCCTTAAAGACAAGCATATTTACTCCCTGGATATGGGGTCGTTGATCGCCGGATCGCGTTACCGCGGCGACTTCGAGGAACGCTTAAAGAAAGTTCTGAAAGAAATCCGCACCCGCGGGGACATTATTCTATTCATTGACGAGATTCACACCCTGGTGGGGGCAGGTGCCGCCGAGGGCGCGATTGACGCGGCCTCGATCCTCAAACCGATGCTGGCGCGCGGGGAACTGCAGACCATCGGGGCTACCACCACCGAGGAATACCGTAAATATATTGAAAAAGATGCGGCCTTGGAGCGGCGTTTCCAGCCGGTGCAGGTAGAACAGCCCAGCGTGGAAGATACCGTAAAGATTCTGACCGGTTTGCGGGATCGTTACGAGGCACACCACCGGGTAGTGATTACCGATGACGCGATTCGGGCGGCGGCCTCTTTGTCCGACCGCTATATTTCGGATCGCTACCTGCCCGATAAGGCCATCGATTTGATTGACGAGGCCGGGGCGCGCCTGCGGATTCACCGCATGACTGCACCCCCCGAGATTCGGGAAATGGACGAGAAAATCGATGAGGTGCGCCGCGATAAAGAAGCCGCGATTGATGCCCAAGACTTTGAGAAAGCCGCGCGCCTGCGTGATGAAGAAAAGCAACTTGGTGAAAAACGCGCCCAGCTGGAGGCCGACTGGAAGTCGGGAGAAGGCGACCGGATTGGCACTGTTGATGAGGACTCTATTGCGGAAATCCTGGCAATGTCCACCGGTATCCCGGTGTTTAAGCTGACCGAAAAGGAAAGCGCGAAACTGCTGCATATGGAAGATGAGCTGCACAAGCGGGTTATCGGTCAAAACGAGGCAGTCAGCGCCCTCTCGAAATCTATTCGCAGGACGCGCGCGGGGCTTAAAGACCCGAATCGTCCCGGCGGCTCCTTCATTTTTGCCGGGCCCACCGGTGTCGGTAAAACCGAGTTGGCGAAGACCTTGGCAGAGTTCCTGTTCGGTGACGAGTCGGCGCTAATCCAACTGGATATGTCGGAGTTCGGGGAAAAGCACACCTCCTCCCGCCTATTCGGGGCTCCTCCCGGATATGTGGGTTATGACGAGGGTGGACAGCTTACCGAAAAGGTGCGCCGCAAACCCTTCTCAGTGGTGCTCTTTGACGAGATCGAAAAAGCGCACGCCGATATTTTCAACACTCTTTTGCAGGTGCTTGAAGATGGACGGCTCACTGATTCGCAGGGGCGGATGGTGGACTTCAAGAACACCGTAATCATCATGACCACCAACCTGGGCACCCGCGAAATCAATAAAGGGGTGCAAACCGGTTTCCAGGCCGATAATGACCAGGTCGGTTCCTATCAGCGGATGAAGAATCGGGTACAGGAAGAACTCAAGCAGCAGTTCCGTCCGGAGTTCCTCAACCGGGTAGATGAAGTAATCGTGTTCCCGCAACTGGGGATGGAAGAAATCCGCGAGATTGTGGACTTGATGATCACTAAACTGCAAGAACGCACCCAAGAGCAAGATATGACCCTAAGGCTCACCGATGCGGCTCGCGAAGAACTAGCCACTCGCGGTTTCGATCCGGTACTGGGGGCACGTCCTTTGCGGCGTACTATCCAGCGCGATATCGAGGACGCCCTCAGCGAAAAGATTCTGTTCGGAGATATCGAGCCGGGTCAAGAAATCGTGGTCGATGTGCGCGAGGGCGAGGACGGGGAAAAGGAGTTTACCTTTAACGGCAAGTAGACCGCACCTACTCGTCCCCCGTAAGTTGTCCCTCCGATATATTTTCGGTGTCCCTAGTCGTGCCTCGGTACAGGGATAGTTAAGCTGTAAATGCGGGTGACTTTAAAGCTCTGCTGAACCCTTGTGTTTAGAACTTATAAGTTCTAACCTTGAGAGGTGTGGACGGTTGATGTTGAGCTGGTATCCCAATGACTGTAACTTTAGAGGATTTTCTAGCGGAACATCCGGTGGACAGAACTTTAATTGATTCTCATAAGCAACGGATGATGGCGGAAGTTCGCGCCTATAAACTGCGGGAACTGCGAGAAGCGTCCGGACTAACGCAGCAGCAACTGGCCACACGTATCGGGGTTTCGCAGCGACAGGTTTCCAAGATTGAACGCGGAGATTTAGAAAGCACCAAAGTTGGCACTATCAGGGGTTATCTGGAGGCCGTGGGGGGAGGACTCGCAGTAGAGTTCGTCCGCGGTGACGCCCGTATCCGGGTTGCTTAGAAACATAAATGGGCGCGGGTCGACTAGGTAGACCGATGCTGCCCAAAGGTACGGGGAAAAGGAGTTTACCTTTAACGGCAAGTAATCCCCGTGCGCGGCTATGCTCTGCGGGCATTCTTGCCCGGCGACGCCGGTAGCCTCCAGCTTAGGGCGGTCTTTTTTTAATCGATCCGGGCTCTGCCGAGTTCAATCATCCTTGCAGCACCTCCGTTGCTTATAATCTGGCTATAATGTGGAGGTAGGAGCGTAAGGAGGATACGTGAGGGCAGTAGCAGAGAAAAAGGCCGGGCTACCACCCGAGATGGCCAATGCTGCTGGTGATACTTCGTCCTCGCAAATAAAATCTACAGACCATGCCGCGGCTAAAGATAGCGCGCACCGGGAAGTCTCTATAGAGCAGCCGATCCTGTTCCTGGATGTAGACGGGCCGCTGAACCTGTGGGGGAGGGCTAACCGGCGTATTCTCAATCCGCTGCTGCGTGCCCACTTGGTACATCTACAACCAGATAATTCCTTTAACGTTAATGTGGTGCTTTCCCGCCTCCTGGGTCCGCGCCTGCGGGAACTTGGCAAATATTTCGAAGTGCGGTGGGCGACCTCCTGGAATCAGTGGGCGAATCAGCATCTTTCCCCACTGCTGGGGATTTCGAAGAATCTTCCCTGGGTGCGCTGCCCTAACGGTGACCCCCGGGCAAAATTTCCCGAAGTTATGGCTGCTGCCGGAGAAGCCAGTTTTGCCTGGGTAGATGATTATTTAACCGAGGAAGTAGCCCAACAAACTCGTAAGAAATTGCGCTCTCCGCAGTGCGCTCTTTTAGTTTCGCCCCATATTATGTGCGGTATAGATCGCGAAGTTGCCCACCTGCTAAAATGGTTTTCGCAAATACCGCAAACGGAGCGGGAACCAGGCAGACGCGAGGCGCGGAAAGCGGCTAGTCTTCTAAGTTCAGGAAGAGTTTCCGCCTGGCTGGTTACTCCCTCAATGGTGATGTGTTTGAGTTTGCGAAAGGGGGCAAAGCGCTATGGCTAAACTGACGGTAGGGAAAGTGGCGAAGCGTTGCCTGGAAATATCAAAACAGTTAAACCCCCGACTTGACGATCCTCGTTTACAGGATCTGCGCGTCAGTATCGAGCAGGCACGCCGCGCGATTAAGGAAGGGCAGTTACCACGTTGGCAGGTGAAACGACTGGTAGATACGGTCGCTTTGGCGGCAATGCTCACTGGTAATGCTAAACTCGCGGAACAAGTTTTTGGGTTGTGGATGAAATCCGGACAGTCGATCTCCCAAAACCCGGCATCTTTGGTATTAGAACCACTCTCGGATTTAGGAAAAAAATCCGAGGGAGCGTCACCGGAGGCTAACGCGGAGCAGCCTGCTGGGCAGGCGCTTGCGGAAGAGGTCGATAACTCCCAAAGCTCAGGAATGGGACTAGCCGCTATGGTCTCGGCAGCTTACGCGGCTGAAAACGATAGTGCCCAAGATCCTGCGGAAAGTGCCGGGGTGAAGCAAGCAGCCAGCAAAACTCCTGCGCCGCAGCCGACGGAAGCAAAATCAAAATCTGACCAAAGCAATCCAAAGCCGGTCGCTACCGCACCAGCTCCTGCGGTTTCTGCTAACGCTGAATGGAGTGCTTCGCGCGGACAAATGCCCTGGCTACCCGTCCAGCGCCCGGCTCCGGCGCCGGATCGGCGAAGGGAAGTCGAACCGGCTCCCGCTGCCGATATTGCTGAGGCGAACTCATCCCAGGTAAAACCGGAAACCAGTCCGGGTAATGTTTTGGCTCCGGGCAGCGAGTTTCCTCCTCGCCGCTCCCTGGCACGCCGGGATCTTTCCCCCCAGTCTCCCACCCTAGCCAGCAGCCAGATACGACCGGCGCCTGCTCCGCCTGCTGATCAGCCCTTGCCAAGTGCAGCACCCCCAAAGCCAGCGGCGCCGGCACCGCCCGCAACAGTAACGCCGGCAGCTGCCCCAACTGAGGTGGCGCCGACGCAGGCACCACCGCTTGATGATGCTGCTATCTGGGATTATTTCCAAAAGATGGGTTTTGATTCCAAACTCAATATGAGTTTCGAAGAGTTCGTGGCGCGCAAGAACCATACTGTGTCCAGTAACGCTGAAACTGGGAGTAACTTAGCAGCACATCCGGCCACGCAACTAGAGGCACCGCGTTCGGCTTTTGCGGAAGTGCCGGATGAAATGCCAGCTAGTCTGCTAGCTTCGCAGTCAGAACCCTCAGAATCAGCCCTTGCGCCAGCAGAATCGGCTTTGCGACGAGCTGCCCAAAGTCCGTTGGCGCCCTCTCGGGTACCTCCCGCCGCCCCCCATAAGCCCCGGGAAATATTAGCTGATGCCGACCGGCAGCCTTCAACCAGGCTAATCACTATTCGGGTACGCGGCTATTTTGACTATCAACCCCGTTTTACTCGCCCGAAACAGCGTCTCGATGAACCAGCAGTGGCTGGCTCTACCACCTCTTTCGCTAAAAGTATTATTAGTGCCGAGGGGCCGATGCCCCTAGAATTTTTAGCGCGCCGTTTGTGTCAGAAGTACCGGATTGAATATCACGAGCAGCGGCCGGAAGAGATCAGTCGTTGCCTCGGCTCGGGGTTGCGTCTGATATCAGAGCCCGGAATGCGCACTGTTTGGCCGGCTGGGGTCGATCCTCTCAACTGGAATACCGCTCTGCAATCTCCAATTGGATTACCTCGTAAACTGGAGTCGCTGACCCTAACAGAGGTAGCTAACGCCTTGCGGTGGCAGATCTCGCGTACTAACAGCATGGAGCGAACCGAGATTATAGGTGAAGCCTTTAAGCTGCTTTACGGTATTTCTCCCTTAACTGCGCCAGCTAGACAGCTAGCAGATAGAGCTATTTCCTATGGGATAGCCAATAATCTGTTGGAAGCCGGTAATGACACCCTGTGGCTGCCCTGATATTAGCGAGTGAAGTCTTTTAAAATCTGTTGTCCACCTGATAGGGGTATTTATCTAAACTCATCTGAAGATAACCAAATTACGAGCTAAAAATACGGGGGTTGGGAAATATTTCCCAACCCCCGCAAGGCATTTATTCAGTTATAGAACTAGCGCAGCGCTTAGATTTTCACCTGCTCCGAAAGGGGAGTGTGATTACCGAAACGGTGGTTAGTGAAGGCTACTGCCTGCTCGCGAACAAATGGGATCATTTCTACGCGTCCACAGGCAGTCACCGGATGTGACCAGACCGCTACATTCACATTGCCATTAACTGCTTCATTGACTGTCTTTACATCTCCACCGATCAGGCGGATACGGGCGTCCAGCCCGGCAGCGGCAGCCCAGGCCGGCAGACGGTCACGGAAGGACTGATCGGACTCGACCTCGTAATCGATGTGCTGTACGCGCAGGTACTGAAGCAACGCGGAATCTGGTTCTTGCGGCATCGATACCGAAACCTGCGAACCAACGGCGCGACCGGCAGCTGCCAGCATTAACACCTGAGAGGCGTCCTCGCCTTCGGATAGGCGGATAAGTACCGGCAGCGGGCGGTAACGCAGCACGTTACGTTCGACCCGCAGATCCGAGGGGTCATGGCCGATAGCAAACTCGGTGTCTAGAGCCTGCTGCGAAGAACGTAGCGAGGACATTACGAACTCTTTATTGGAGTCCAAAGAGCGCGCTACTTTCGCGGCTTCCACCAAGGCACGGTTGCGTAGCTCCACGCCCTCGTTTTCCGGAATACCAGCGGCCTCCCATTCGCCTAAACCGAACAGGTAGGACGGACCGCCAGCTTTCGTACCCGCCCCAATCGCGGAGTTCTTCCAACCGCCGAAGGGCTGACGGCGCACGATAGCGCCGGTGATACCGCGGTTGACGTAGACGTTACCGGCCTGTACGCGATCTAGCCACAGGTTGATTTCATCGGCATCCAAAGAGTGCAAACCAGCGGTCAAACCATAGTCGGTCGCGTTCTGGATCTCGATGGCTTCTTCCAGAGTGTCACAGCGGATAATCCCCAGAATCGGACCGAAGTATTCGGTCAGGTGGTATTCACTGCCCGGTTGTACCCCAGCGCGAATGCCGGGAGTCCAGAGTTTCCCGGATTCATCAAGCTGCTTGGGCTTGAGCGCCCAATGCTCTCCCGGCCCCAAAGTGGTCAGGCCGCGCAGCAGCTTCCCCTTAGCCGGAGCACATAGCGAACCGGTTTGGCTGGAGGGGTTGGAGGGGTAGTCCACCACCAGGGAACGTACGCCGTCAAGTAGCTGACGATGAACCCTCTCGGAATAACCGACGGAACCGACCAGGATGGCCAGGGAAGAAGCGGAGCACTTTTGTCCACAGTGGCTGAACGCCGAGTTAATAATATCTTTGACCGCCAGGTCTAGATCTGCCGAGGGGGTGACAATAATAGCGTTCTTACCAGAGGTTTCCGCCAACAGTCCCATATTGTTGTCCCAGGAACGGAACATCTTGGCGGTGTCGATCGAACCAGTCAAGATTACGCGATCTACCCGCTCATCGGCCATCAGGTTCTTGCCGAGTTCCCGATTGCCTAGTTGGACAAACTGTAGAACCTCACGCGGAACCCCCGCTTCCCACATAATCTGGGCAAGCAACGCGCCAGTGCGGCACGATTCTTTGGCTGGCTTGAAGATCACTGCCGAACCTGCTGCCAACGCCGAAACGGTCGAACCAGTAGGAATAGCGATCGGGAAGTTCCAGGGCGGGGTAGAAACCGTTACCCGTGCCGGCTGGAACTTGGCGCCCGCTTGCTGTTCTAGCTCTAGGCACTGCTGCGCGTAGTAGTGGCAGAAGTCCACGGCCTCTGATACCTCAATATCGCCGCCATCTAAGGCTTTACCACATTCGGCGGCCGCGATCTCCATCAGTTTCGCCCGGTTTTGGCTCATTAGCACGCCCACGCGGTGAATAATCTCGCTGCGTTCCTTGGCGGGCCGAGCTGCCCAAACTTCGGCGGCCGCGGCTGCGCCAGCCAGCATTTGATCGAGTACGTTAGCGTCGGAAACGGTGGCTTCCTCGACCTCTTTAATCCCGATCTGGCAATCGGGAATCGCCTTAACGATCTGGCGTGACCATTCGATATTTTCCGGTAGGGAAGGATCAGAATCCGGGGTGTTCTCGAAAGTCCACTCCCCATCCTTTTGTACGAAAGATTTAATATCTTCAGCCGTCTCGGTGAGACGATTTTGCTGGCGGACTGGGCCGACCTCGACGTCATAGACCCGCGCTAAGGCGCGCCGGAAACGCTGCTCTTCCTTGTGGAGCACATTGGCGTCATCCAGATCAAAAATATCAGACATGAAGTTTTGATCCAGCGAGTTTTCTTCCAGGCGCCGCACCAAATAGGCAATCGCCACATCGTATTCTTCCGGATTAACTACCGGCACGTAGAACAGAAGATGACCGGTATCCTCGGCTACTGCCTTGGACTGGGGAGAAGCCATACCGGTCAGCATCTCGAACTCTACGCCGCCGGACTCTAGCACTCCGCGTTCATGCGCCAGTTCGTAGGCAAAGCCTACGGTGAAAAGGTTCATCCCGGCCACGCCGATCTTAATGTTGCGAGTGCGCTCTTTAGTCAGGGCGTAGTCCAACACCTTCATATAGTTCGAATCGGTGTCTTGCTTGCTCTTTTGGGTAGTGAGTTTCCAGCCACGCTCGCGAGAATCAACGGTTTCCATCGAAAGGTTCGCGCCTTTAACTACGCGAACTTTGATCCGTCCGCCCCCGTTAGCTACGCGCTTAGCTGCCCATTCTTGCAGGTCCTGCATTGCGGGGAGGGCGTCGGGCAGGTAAGCCTGTAACACGATGCCAGCTTCCAGCTTTTCTAGACCGGGGGTCTCCAGAATCTTCTTGAATACATCAATGGTCATATGGAGGTCTTTATATTCTTCCATATCCAGGTTGATGAACTTCTTTGGTTCATAAGAGTTAGCGCGCCGATATAGCGGTAGGAGAGCTTTTACAGCTCGATCGACCACATGATCATATGCCCAAGGATTGTGAGGGCCGGTAACTGCAGATACCTTCAAAGATACGTATTCAACATCTGGACGTTCCAGTAGCGCCATGGTGTCGGTAAGCCGCTTATTAGCCTCTTCATCACCCAGGATGGCTTCACCCAGCAGGTTCATATTGAGCCGCATTCCGCCTTGCTTTAACCGCTCAATTGCCGGCCCTAGTTTGGCGTCAGATACGTCCAGAACCAGATCCCCGACTAGTTTCGCGAACACCGTGCGGGTAATGGGAATAACCATTTTTGGTAGCAGCGGAGCCATAGCGCCGCCTACCTTAAAGGGTAAACGCAGGTACCAGGGCAGGAAGCTCACGGAGGAGGACGAGAGACGGTTTAGTTCCTCGGCGGCGACTTTAATGTCCTCGGGGCGAATGACTCCGTCAACAAAGGCAACGGTGAAGTCTAGGCCTGCTTGATCTTCGAGCACCTGGGACAAGAGTTTTGCTGCCCGATCTTCCGGGTATTTCTCAGACTCTCGTACCCATTTTTGGGCACGAGCAACCGCCAAGTCCGCTAAGTGACGGCAGTCGCCGGTTTCCCCACCAACTTTGGGGGGAGCCACGCTTTCTGACATTTGTTTGCGTCCTTTCTTAGGAAACTGTTAGTAGGTATCGATCGCACCTAAGGCGTAGAGAGCCGAGCTGTATGGTAGCTTGACCCTCTACGCACTTACATGTTCAAGGTAACACTAGATGCGCAGGTGTGTACCCTGATTTAGGGGACTTTTTTCCTAGAGTCCACTTTTATTTGCTGGGCTTCTTCGCAGCAAGAGGTTCCTCTCCTGCTACCTCGGCAAACGGAACGGTAGTAATAGGAGTTACGGAGCGACCTTTCAGAGCTGAATTGATTTCATCATGCGAAGCGTGAGCGAGTTTGATCGATAGATCGAACTCTTCGTCGATTTCAGCATTCGGCTTGTAGGTGGCGCGAGAAACCAACCAAGAAACCAGGAGGTTCAGCAAGAATCCCGGCAGGATCTCGTATACCTGGAAGATCATCGGTAAGGTATCGGGCAGGTTGCCCCAGATTCCTACGGTGATAGCACCCACGGCCATACCGGCGGCAGCGCCCTGCCAGGTGTATTTGCGCCAGTAGAGGCTGAGCACGATTACCGGACCAAAGGCGGCGCCGAATCCTGCCCAGGCGAAGGCAACCAGACCCAGGATCGAGTCAGTACGGAACCAGGCAAAGAAAGCGGCGATAACCGAAATCGCTAACACCACCATCCGGCCGGCATTGATACCCTTGGCGCCCAGCAAGCGACGCTTCTTGATACCCCGGTAGATATCTTCTACTACTGCCGAGGAGGTCACCAGCAGCTGCGATGAAACGGTAGACATGATGGCGGCCAAAATAGCAGCCAGCATAAACCCGGCTAGTACCGAGGGGAAGAGCTGTTGACCCATAACCAGGTAGATACTTTCTTGCGGATTCTGTTTCACCAGCGCCAAGGCTTCTTTGATTCCGGCGAGGCCGTTTTCGGACAGGGCACGCCCGATTAGGGCGGTAAGAGTTGCGCCTAATACGCACAGGAACATCCAGCCGATGCCCAGGCGGCGAGCCGAAGTTGCTTCCTTGGGGGAGCGTAGTGCCATGTATCGTACGATCACGTGGGGCATACCTACATAGCCCAGACCCCAGGCCAAGCCGTTAAGGATGGACAGCTTACCGGCCGCCCCGTCACCCACTATGGAAAACATCTGTCCTTCCAGGCCGTTCAGAGTATCGGTCATCACTCCAAAGCCACCTAGGGCAACCACGCCGAAGATTGGTACTAGGAGCAGGGCGATTAGCATCATAATGCCCTGTACCATATCGGTCCAGGAGACAGCTAGGAACCCGCCTACCAAGGTGTAGAGGATGACTACGCCAGCTACGACCACCATGCCTACGTGGTAGTTGACATGGAAAATAGATTCGAAGAACACCCCACCGGACACCATGCCGCTAGCTACGTAGATGGTGAAGAAGAAAAGAATAATAATCCCAGCTACCAGTTGGAGGATGTATTTCTCGTCTTTTAGACGCGCTGACATGAAGGAAGGTACGGTAATCGAGTCTCCCGCTATTTGCGAATAGGAACGCAAGCGGGGAGCTACCCATTTCCAAGCGCACCAGGAGCCGATCAGCAAGCCGATAGCAATCCACGATTCGACTAAGCCGGTTAAGTAGAGCGCCCCGGGCAGTCCCATCATTAGCCAGCCTGACATATCTGCGGCTCCCGCCGAGAGGGCAGCGACCAGGGGAGGTAGGGAGCGACCGCCAACCATGAAGTCATCCATGGTTTGAGTGCGGGTGTATCCGTAGATGCCAATTAGAATCATGGCTACAAAATAGATAACCATTGCAATGGCGATGCCGCTGGTGCTTCCGCTGTTAATAAAATCTGCCGCACCAACGGTGGGCATCAGTAATGTTGAGAATGTAGTTATCATTTGCTCTCCATTGGGGTTAATGCCGATACTTTCGACTTCGAAACATATTATCTTGCTGTCAAGCAAATCACAATATCCCCCGGGACTTTAGGTATGTGAGAGCTAGAGATCCTTTTTGCTGCATCTGGGGTAAAAGGCCAGGAAACTCTAGGTTTTAAGCCCATGTTTTTTAAGTATTTTTTTCTGAAAAAACCTAGGCCTTAAGGCCTGTATTGCTATGACGCAGATCACTTAAAACCTAAAAAGCTGCTTCGGGAGAGCGTAAAAAGGCAGATTTAGTCACGCAGATTATTTGCGAACTAGGTATTGTCTTTACCCCCGGAAGGGAATAATTTTCATAAACCCGGGAGCACAGACATAGCGACGGCTTGCCCGGAACGGGTAAGAGTATTTCTCAGATCCCGGCGCTCAGTTCAAGTTAGTTAGGGGATAAACCAGCGCGGTAGCTATAGCCGCCGCTCCCTCCCCGCGGCCAGTGAATCCTAATTTGTCCGAGGTAGTCGCAGAAATAGACACCGGCGCCCCTACCGCTTCCTCCAGCACGGCGCGCGCCTGCTGATAACGCTGCCCCATCCGCGGGCGATTCGCGATCACCTGAACCGCGGCGTTTCCCAGTCCCCACCCGGCCTGATGAATAATCTGCATGGTGGCTACCAGTAGCTGGGCGCCGCTGGCACCTTTCCACTCGGGACGGTCAGTACCAAAATGGGTGCCCAGATCCCCTTGACCAGCAGCAGATAAAATCGCGTCACACAGAGCATGAGCCGCTACATCGGCATCCGAATGTCCCTTAAGAGGAGGCTCTCCCGGCCAAGAAAGTCCAGCAACCATGCAGGGACGGGCAGTCGAGCTGGGGTCGGCCGGGTCGGCGAAAGCGTGAACGTCACTACCAATGCCCACCCGAGGTAGCAGGTAGGGAACAGAATTAATGTCGGTATGAGGGCGATTGTCAGCCGGAAAATCCGGGCGGCCAGGGGTGTGGGAATTGTTCATGTCCCCAGTTTAGCGATCCAGGTTCTTACCCGAGTCACGGTTGCCTGGCAGTACTAAAGCTTGATCGCATCCAAAAGACCTGGGGCACTGAAATATCTCACCGGTAAAACCCTAGGGATCGAGGCGAAATACCTCCAGGTCAACAACTCTCGGCTCCGGGTAATCTGCCATATGCACGATCAGCATTCCCGCGGTTTTTAAATAGGGGTCAGCCTGGGGCAGCAACCTGCCTAGATGGTTAGGGGTAAGCGGTGCTAGCTCCCCGATAATTCCTGGAATCGTAGGCCGATGTACGCAAATTGCCAGGGGAGCGGCCGGCTGATCTAGCTGACTTTCCGAAAGCAATCCCCGGATTACCCCTCGCATCCGCGAGGGATCTTCCCGATAGGCGTCCTCGGTGAAGGAAGCTTCCGTTTTTAAGGGAGTGCCCGAAAGCGTGGCATAAGGGGCGACCGTGGCCACGCAGCGGCGCCACGGCGAAGTGATTATCTGATTGATACCAAAGGCGGAAAGTGCTGGAACCAGGCGTAACACTTGTGAGGAGCCGCGGCGCGAAAGAGGCCGGGTCATTTCGCCACCCTCCCATTGGGAGCGTTTAGTGGCTTTAGCGTGCCGGAGCACCGCCAGTGTCCGAGTACTCAAAGTACGTTCTGCCAGTCGGGTGAGCAGTTCTTCCAACAGCCGGCGATCCCCGCGGCGAGTCAGCAGTCGCATGGCTTTGCGCGCACCCACCCATTGTGACTTATCAATTTCTTTGCTCGGAGCTGGGGGAGCCAAGGGGCGTGCTCGCAGAGTTTCCGTGGGAACATCTGGGAATCCTACCCAGTAGTAAACTTCTTTGGTCACTCCCGACCCTAGGCGATAACGCTGCACGGTCAGCGGCGCTCCTAGGCGAATCGGAACTTCAGTTTCCTCTTCGACTTCGCGTACCGCGGTTGCAGGCAGGGATTCTCCGCTTTCCCGTTTGCCTTTGGGCCAAGACCAGTCATCATAGCGGGGACGATGTACAATCAGCACCTCGATATCCTGGCGTTGGGCAGCGATGGAAGTGCCTGGAATTGGGGTGGCTCCCTCTCGCAGACGCCACACTAGTGCGCCTGCAGATCGTACTATCCGCATATGCGGTGGCTTAGGTCGAGCCGTCATGGTAGCAACTTGCCTTTCTCGTAATCTGTCCCTATTGTCTAACAAATTACTTATAAGGTCATTCCCCCAGGTAAAAAGGGTGATAACTGTTCAACATGAAGAGTTAGATGGATGATCAGCCGTCTAGCGTCCTTTCATCCGCGAGTTAGCCTTGTTAATTAGGTACTCTTGAATGTCCATAAGAGGCGAGCCATCTTTGCTATTAATATGTCTCCGCCAAGTACCATCCCGGCGTAAATGCCAAGAAGATACCTCCGGTGAGGCCTCAAGTTTCACCAAGTCCATGAGTTCAGCGGTCATTTCGGGATCTTTGATCCGGATCAGCGCCTCTACCCGGCGATCCAAGTTGCGGTGCATCAGGTCAGCAGAACCGATCCAAACCTCTGGCTGCCCCCCGTTTTCAAAAGCGTAAATACGGGAGTGCTCCAGGAAACGACCCAAAATGGAACGCACCCGGATATTTTCCGATAGTCCGCGCACCCCGGAGCGAATCGTACAAATTCCGCGCACCACAATATCTATCGGTACCCCTGCCTGGCTGGCGCGATAGAGGGCATCAGTTACCGCTTCGTCTACCAGGGAGTTTACTTTAATTCCGATATAGGCGGGCAAGCCTTGCTGGTGATTTTCTACTTCGCGTTCAATGCGTTCAATAATGCCCGGGCGGATGGAGCGCGGAGCCACCAGCAGGCGATGGAAGGAAGTACGGGGCGCATATCCGGACAGCTGATTAAACAGGCGAGTAAGGTCTTGGGCTACCTCGCGATCGCAGGTCAGCAACCCCAGATCTTCATATCCGCGTGCCGTCTTGGGGTGATAATTCCCGGTACCTACGTGACAGTAACGGCGCAGGCCATCGGCTTCTTCGCGAACCACCATCGACAGTTTGCAGTGGGTCTTCAAACCCACCATGCCATAGACCACGTGTACCCCGGCGCGCTCTAGTTTGCGTGCCCAGGAAATATTGGCGTCCTCGTCGAAACGGGCTTTGATCTCTACAATCGCCAGCACCTGTTTTCCGTTTTGTGCCGCCTCGATCAGGGCAGACACAATCGGAGAATCCGAGGAAGTACGGTACAGAGTTTGTTTTAGGGAACGCACTTTCGGATCCCTAGCGGCATAGGTGACGAAATGCTGCACCGAAGTAGAGAAGGAATCATACGGGTGATGCAAGAGCACGTCGTGACTGCGAATCATTGCGAAAATATCGGTGGGGGTAGCCGATTCAACTTCCGCTAACCCGGCAGCGGTAGCTGGAACAAACTTCTGGTATTTCAGTTCCGGCAAATCTAGTTCATGCAGCTCGTTTAGACAACGCAGGTCAATTGGTTCCGGAAGGGCAAAAACGTCCTCCATCCCAATTTCCAGTTTGGCAACCAAGAAGTCTAATACCGGACGGGAGATGCCTTCGGCAACCTCTAGTCGTACTGCCGGGCCGAAACGGCGCCGCAGCAATTCTTGTTCCATCGCGGTTAGCAGGTTCTCGGCATCGTCCTCTTCGACTTCCAAATCCTCGTTGCGGGTCAGGCGGAACACGTGATGTTCCAAGATTTCCATACCCGGGAACAGGTGGTCGAGGTGCGGACCAATCACATCCTCTAAGGTAACGAAAGTGACTTGTCCTTTAGTGTCGAGGGCGTCCTCTGGGCTGACCTGGTCAATTGCCTGTTCCACGCAGATTAGCCGAGGCAGACTTTCCGGGATCTTTACCCGGGCAAAATGCTGCTTTCCAGTTAGCGGGTTACGCAGCACCACCGCCAAATTAACTGACAGTCCCGAAATATAGGGGAAGGGGTGCGAAGGATCGACCGCCAATGGGGTCAGAATCGGGAAAATCTGGCGGCGGAAATATCCGTGCAGAAAATCCTGTTGTTCCGGGGAAAGATCGTCCCAACGCCGCAGCTTTATCCCCACATTTTCCAGTTCGCCTAGCAAAGTGTTTTGCACAAAATCGGCTTGCCGAGCACATAGCACTTGGGCGCGTTCAGTCACCAGGTCAAGCACCTGCCGGGGAGTAAGGCCGGAGGCGGCGGTGCGGGCAATTCCGGCGGCAATGCGGCGTTTAAGCCCTGCCACGCGCACCATATAGAACTCGTCAAGATTGGAAGAGAAAATCGTGGTGAACCAGGCGCGCTCTAAAATAGGCAGCCGCTCGTCCTCTGCCTGTTCTAATACCCGCTGGTTGAACTGCATCCAAGATAGTTCCCTGTCCCCAAAACGCCCTTTGGGGAGGGGCTTGTCTTGACCGAGGGGACCGGCTTGCGCCAGTTTGTCCATCCCAGGCGCTTCTCTCAAAGTGGAGGGGCTGATTTGGGAAAGATCTTCGGGGCCATCGGTTTGGGCATGACCGGCGGTATCATCCTTTACTTCACTGGCTACAGCTTCGCTGTCTTTACTGTCAGCTTCTTTATTAGCGGTCTTGTCGGAACTAGAAGCTATAGTTATTTCCGGTCGCGCTGACTGGTCGCCTTCGGTATTAATTTTCCTGCCGTCAACGAAAGGGGAGGCTCCAGTAGGCAGGTCGTAGTCCGCGTCCTCGTAATCGGTGCCGGGAAACTGTTCAGGAGAGGTCTTCGAAGATATCAACTCGTCAGCGGTGGCGGTCTCAAAGTTGGATTGTGCCGCTTGCCGGTCTACCTGAGCTACTGGTTCAGTTTGCGGGTTTTCTTTATACATCCGGGCAATGTCGGCAGGTGAAGGCACTACCTGAGAGTCCCCTTGCGCATCCTCTTTAATTTTAGCTTTACCTACTTTAGGTTCTGGCTTGTTGTCAGCTTCCTGTTTGCTGTCCATGCCGATCCCTTCTAATAAATAATTTGGTGACGGTACTGAACTAGTCCGGGTAGATTCAGTTCTAGTTTAGGCGATTTACCTTGGCTGCACGCGCTGAAAGCTTTAGGTCGCGCGCGGTTTGTAATAGCGCTTCGGGACGCAGGGTTACCGGATCGGCCAGTTCATCGCGAGCGTCTTTAATCCAGTCGGCACTGACCCCACTGGCCAGCACTTTCAGGAAATCGCTGGTGCGATCAAGCAGCGGAGCCAGCTGGTCAATGGAGGTTTGGGTTCGCCACAGCTCCGCTAGTTTATTCATGAGGGCAAAAACCGATTTTTCGCAATGCTCGCGCGAAAAAACTTCCCCAATTTCTAGAGCCGCCAGCCCCTGCCTGAAACGCTCATTTACCAGATCTGGGTCGCGTAAATACCATTGATACACCAAGTAAAGCCGCCAGAGCGTTCCGGGCAAAGTATTGGCTGGGGAGGCAGACCAGAGCTCACTGACCGTATCTATTCCTCCAGATTCGAGCAGCTCCCGTAAACGTTTAACCTGATCGTCACTTTCTTTTTCGATTCCTAGCAGAGTTTGCGCTACCAAATGGGCAACTTCCGAGGAGATCGCCCCGTCCTCGGCACCGGGAATGTTTTCTGCCTGCTCGGCATCTAGCATGGCTGGCCTGCGCGGAGTTCTCCGTGTAGTCATTTGTTTCCTCCTTTAATATCCCTATTGTCTCCCATGCATCATTACTTGGGGCAGCTTTGCTTTTATTGCGCGAGTTAGGAGCTGCTGGCGTCCAAAGTAGGGTTTGCCCGTTTCCTCGCCGTTACTTTCTGCGCTCGCCCCATTAGTAAGGGTGGCGGAGTCAATGTGTGAGACCGCTCAATAAAATGCGAGATAGTGGTTACTCGCGGCTAGAATAATTTCAGGTTTGAGGTGCTAAAAGGTGGCGCCGCCAGATTTATTACGTAAAAGGAAGGGTTTTAGTGTCTGACCGTCCGCTTAGTGTCGCTGTAGTTGGAGCCGGCCCCGCCGGCATCTATGCTTCTGATATTTTGTCCAAATCTGGTCTTGACGTTGAGATTGACCTCTTTGAACGTCTACCTGCACCCTATGGATTGGTTCGGTATGGCGTAGCGCCCGATCATCCCCGGATTCGAGCCATTATTACTGCCCTCTACAAGGTCTTGCAGCGCGGGGATATCCGTCTGCTGGCAAATGTGAATGTTGGTGGCGAGGACGCCGATATCACTGTCGATGACCTGCATGAACACTATGATGCGATTATTTTCGCTACCGGGTCTGACCGCGATAAACCGATTGATTTGCCCGGTCAGGATTTGCCGGAATGCTATGGGGCTGCCGATTTTGTTTCTTGGTATGACGGCAACCCGGATTATCCGCGTTTTTGGCCCTTAGAAGCGAAAGAGGTCGCGGTTATCGGGGTCGGTAATGTCGCCCTCGATATTGCGCGGGTAATGGCGAAACACCCTGCCGATATGCTCAAAACTGAGATTCCGGAAAACGTGGCGAAAGAGCTCTATAAATCCCCAATTACCGACGTACATGTTTTCGGGCGGCGCGGGCCGGCTCAGGTGAAGTTCACGCCCTTGGAACTGCGCGAACTCGGGCAGCAGCCGGGAGTAAAAGTTATTGTGTCCGAGGAAGATTTCGAGTTCGATGAAGGCTCGGAGCAGGCGATTGCCGCCTCCAAACAAACCAAAATGGTGGTTGATACCTTAATTAACTACGCCATGGACGAGGACGATAGGGATGCTGATCGCCGTATTCACCTGCATTTATTCTCTGCTCCTAAGGAGATTTTGGCTGATGAGGACGGGCATGTGCGCGCCCTGGTTACCGAACGTACCCAGCTGAATGGGGATGGAACAGTTTCCGGTACCGGCGAGTTGCGGGAGACCCCGGTACAGGCGGTTTATCGCGCGGTAGGATATTTCTCTTCCCCGATTGCGGGACTACCTTTCGATAAGCGTCGCGGAGTAATCCCCAATCAGGAAGGGCGGGTGACCGATTTGGAGGGCACTCCTTTGAACGGGATTTACGCTACCGGTTGGGTAAAGCGCGGCCCGGTGGGACTGATTGGGTCTACCAAGTCTGATGCACAGCAAACTATCGCCCACCTGGTAGAGGATGCGGAAGCTGGCAAGCTGGTGGCTACCGGGGAAGCGGTGGGTCACGATGCCATGATTGAGCTGCTTAAGCAGCGGGGAGTTCCCTTCTCTACCTGGCATGGCTGGGAACTACTCGACGAATACGAAAAGCAACTGGGTGCAGACTTTGGCGAGGTCGAGGGCGGCCGTGGCGCGCGCGAACGAGTCAAGGTGGTGTCCCGCAAAGCTATGAGCGCGATTTCTCGCGGGGAAACAGTTCCGGAAGATTTAATCGGTAAGGACGGCGAATAGTTAGCTCACCTGTCTTTTCACCGCTGGTCAAGTTGCAGTTCGTTGGCAGGATTTTGTCAGTATTTGTGCAGATTCACCTGCTAGATTGCGGGTAAACCAGGAGGAACAAATGGGTAAGAAACGTTTTAGTAATGGCTTGAAAACTGGGCTGCTGTTCGCTGTGATGTGGGCGTTGTTGCTGCTAGTTGGCTATCTGATTGCTTATGGTACCGGCAGTTCCGCGTTTATCTGGATTTTTGCGGGTATCGGGTTGGTTTCAACCTTCTATAGTTACTGGAATTCAGACAAGATTGCGATTAGATCCATGAACGCCTACCCGGTGGATCCGGGGAAATATCCGCAAATAGTGCGGATTGTTACTGAGCTTTCGCAAACTGCCGGTCAGCCGGTTCCGCGAATGTATATTGCTCCTACTCAGACTCCTAACGCTTTTGCTACGGGACGTAACCCCCAAAATGCAGCGGTTTGCTGTACTGAGGGGATTTTACATCTCCTTGACGAGCGCGAGCTTCGCGGGGTTTTGGCGCACGAGTTAATGCACGTCTATAACCGCGATATTTTGACCTCTTCGGTGGCCTCAGCCATTGGCGGTTTAATTACTTCGGTAGCGCAAATGTTGTTTTTCATGGGGGGTGGGCGCCGCGACGGTGACAATAACCCGCTTGGCGGGTTGGCGATGGTGCTTTTGATGTTGTTAGCTCCGATTGCCTCAATGTTTACCCAAATGGCGATTTCTCGCACGCGCGAGTTTGACGCAGATGAAACTGGTGCTGAGCTGGCGCGAGATCCTTTGGCTTTGGCTAGTGCCCTAAAGAAACTAGAGGCGGGAACGGTGGCGCGTCCTTTGCAGAGTAATCCGCAAACCGAGAAGGTTGGTTTCATGATGATTGCTAATCCTTTCCGCGGGAAGGGGATGAAGCATTTGTTTTCTACCCATCCGCCGATGGATGAACGGATTGCCCGCCTAGAAGAAATGGCAGGCTACAGCCGTTAATTTGGTTTTCGGCGCTGACTAAAGGGTTTGAATATATGCTTGCCTTATGGCAAGTGATATTCCAATCCAGGTACACCAGATTGACACTGAATACTCGCTAGCTGAAATTACTGATTTTGGGGCGCAGGTGCTCTCATGGACTCCGCGGGGTCAAAATCCAGTTGTTTGGCTGTCTCCGCAAGCCAGTTTTGCGGGGGACACTACCGTGCGGGGAGGAATCCCGATTTGTTTGCCCTGGTTCGGCAATCCCAGGTTTTCGCCGGCAGCCCCGGCAGGTGCAGCTGGTAATCATGGTTTTGCGAAAACTACTGTTTGGGAGCGGGATGATAGCGCTTCCAGCCCGGCGGCGCAACTTCCAAGTGGGCAATGAAATGATTTAGGCACGTCACAAATGCCTGGTAATGGGGGCAAGCAAGCGGGCGTAGGCGCTGAAGCGAGCTATAAAGTGCTGACCTATCGCCTGTCACATAAAGGCGGAGAACTATTTCCCCATGCTTTTTCAGCAGAGCTAACAATCGAGGTGGGTAAGACTCTACGGCTGATATTGGAGGCGGTAAATACCGATGATCACCCGTTCACATTTGAGGCGGTATTCCATACCTACCTGGGATTTAGTGATTTAAGGCAGTGTGAGCTTCACGGTCTGGAACACGCAGTTTTCTTAGATACTTTAACTGATAAGAAAGCTAGTGAAGACCAGCCGGTTACTTTTCATCAGTCGTTTGACCGGATATATGATTCTGCTTCTGACCTTGAGATTTATGATCCTGCTTGGGGGAGAAAAATTTGGTTAAAGAAATCGGAATCTAAATCTACTATCGTGTGGACACCGTGGGATCGGTTTATTAAAGATTTTAGCGATATTCCTGACCAGCAAGTTTACCGATTTGCCGGAATCGAGTTTGGAAATGTGCGCGATAATGCGCTTTCCCTACAGCCGGGTCAAAGCCACCGGCTCGCCATGGAGATTGGGGTAGATTCGCTAGTTGATTAGCGGTAATTAGCTTCTAATCGGCACTTATTTTTCCGGAGGATTTAGCCTCAAAAATTACTATTTGAGCTGATGATACTTTAGGGCTAATGCCTATACTTTGGGGGGCGCTGCCTGGCAGCGCCCCCCAATAACATGCAATCGGGCTATTGACCTAGCTGCTGGAGTTTACTCGTCAGCACTAGCTAAAGCAGCTACCGGGCTGGCTTTAGCGGCTTGGCGGCCGGGCAGCACCGAGGCTAGGAAACAGAACCCTTCGGTTACCAGGATTATTATTCCCAACCACAGCCACGGGATTTGCACGTGAATGTCTTTCGAACTTATGAAACCGGTGAAAGGCATACATTGCATCACGAACCATGAGAACAGTATCGACAGTGCAATCCCTACGATCAGCGCCCCTAAGCCGATTAGCATCCCCTCGGTTAGCAGCATGGCGCGAATCTGTTTTTGAGTAAAACCAACTGCCCGGAGGAGGGCGTTTTCGCGTTTGCGATCTACTACTGAAAGACTCAAAGTGTTCGCTACCCCCACCAGGGCTACCAGGGCAGATACTCCTAATAGCGATAGCAGAATAGTCATCAGTACTTTAAGCGTCAGATTTATGGAAGCCGTAAACATTACCCCTCCAGTTTCAGCTAAAGAATCTGCTGGAGCCAAGGTTGATAGATCCTGCATATCTTCCATAATCTCGGTAGGCGTTTTTTCCATATCCATTTTGAGGATTACGCCTGCCGGGTTTTTCCCGGTTTCACTGGGGGTAATACTGTCTAAATCTGCTCGCGACAGTACCAGATAGGAGCCAAATGCAGAGCTAGGGAAGGCCTGATTCTCCTGTGGAGGAGCCTTTAAAGCAACTGTCAGTTTCTGTCCGCTAGCAAAAGTTAAGGTCACCTTGCTAGGGTGTTTCCTCTCGTCCTCGGTCATTAGCCAGGCGGTGCCTTTTTGAGGGGTTTTAACCTGATGACGTAATACCGCCTCGGGGTTATCGGGCAAACCGACCGCTAAAACTGACCGGTTTTCGGGCTTTTGGTTGCCGGAATCGGTGTCAACAGCATCCGAAGTGTTTCCCGTTTCCCCCTCTTCGGGAGCCGAGCTGGCTGTTGCTTCTTTCTCGTCCTCGTAGGGTTCCACCTGTTCGAGCGCTAAGTTCAGTTGAACCGGTTTATCGTGTTCATCGCGAGCTTCGGTAATCGTGCGCGAGGGTAGGGAAGCGACCTTATCTACGCTCTGCAGCTTCGGTAATTTCTTGGTTATCTCCTCCGGCATCTGGTGGGATTCGTTTACGGCAACTAGCGACATATCCACTGAAAAACGGCGGTTTAGTTCATCAGCGATGGTGCTTTGTAAAGATATCGTGCCCACCAAAATCGTGGCCATTAAGGTCACTCCTAATACCAGGGCAGTTCCGGTAGCTCCAGTGCGATTAGGATCGCGTTTTACATTTTCTCCCGCTAGTTTGAAAGTCGCAGAGCGGGAGGCAAAAGGCCGCGTTAGAGCGGCAGTGAATGCCGGAAGGAAACTGCGGCAAGCTAGCAGAGCCGCCAAGAAAATAAATAGGCATCCCCCCAGGGCGCAGCTCAGCGCGATGGTCATAGCTTGATCATCTTCCTGCCCCTTATTTAGCCATGCAAACGTCCATAACCCGGCTCCCACCAGTGTAAACAGTGCCATAAACACGCCGCGCACAATATGGCGTTTCTTCTTGCCCATTTTGGTTAGCTCCATGGGGTTCAAGGCAGCTACCGGCAAGATCTTCGCTAGTCCCAGGGTGGGACGCATCCCGCCAATCAAAGGCACGATGATCCCGGTTAAGAGCGATACCACTGCCGGGGTGAAACCAATTACTTGGGCAGCTTGGGTAAAGGAGCCAATCATTCCGGTTGCTACTGCCACCACAACCGAGGCAGTCCACCCTAAGGCAGTTCCCAGAAGGGCAGCGATTACGCCCACCATAACGCATTCGGAAAATGCGGAACGCCTGATTTGAGAAACGGTAGCCCCCACGCAGCGTAGCAGGGCGGTTTCTCGCCTCCGCCTAGCTAGAACCACCTGGAAAGTTACGGAAACGATTCCAATACATACCAGCACTGCTAGCAGCGGGAACGCTAAGGAAGCCGCCTGCATTGCCACAGATTTGGCCAAATCGGAATCGGAGGATTTTTGCAATTCATCTACGGTAACTACCCAGCCATCTTGGGAAAGCAGTTTATTGTCATTTAGGTATTTGCCGAGTTTTTGCACTACCGCTTTTGGGTCTTGCTGGGTGTTTATCAGGATTTTTGCGGGTGATTCCTTTGAAAAATCGCTAAGTTGTTTGGTTAGCTGGGCAGAGTAATACACATCCGGCAGGTTCCCGATTCTCATAGTGGCATCTTGCTTAACTGTGCCGGTAATCGTAACCGGAATGGTTTTTTCTTTCGCGCGGTGCTCGTGTAGTAGCTCATCGGTTTTCAGTTCAATCTGGTCACCGATCTTGGTTTTGCCATTTTCCAGGTAGCTTTCGCCTAAAATTATTTCATTTTTCCCGGTAGGATAACGTCCCTCAGCTAAGGGAGGACGATAGTAGCCTTTAGGCAATAGTCCTGTCCCGGACAGATAAATGTTTTTCTCATTGATATTGGCGAGCGTAACTAGATAATAAAGCGGCTGTAAGTCAAGGTCTTTGCCGACTGCGTTACGAATAGCGTCTTGTTTTTTCAGAATAACTTCATATTCGTTATCGGGTGTGTTTTCCCAGCTTACGGTGCCCTGTATGGCCTGTGAGCTATCGGGGTTGTCCAGGTCTACCTCTCTGGTTATCTGTACCTGGGTATTCTGGTTGAATTGGGTTTCTCCTACCCCCATCACCCAACTCATTACGGAGGCAAAACTGCTGGCTCCGCAAATAAAAACACAGCAAATAATGATGGCGATGGCGGTTGCTACATATTGGCGGCTATGCGCTTTCAGGTTTGCTTTTGTTAAAAACAACATTTAGATCACCTGTGCCAGTTCTTCACGGCTGGGTTGGTTAAGTTCTTGGGTTACTTGCCCGTCGCGTACCACCAGTACCCGGTCAGCTACCGAGGCGGCGCGAGCATCGTGGGTTACCATCACTACGGTTTGTCCCAACTTGTCTACTGCTTCCCGCAGCAGTTTTAGTACTTCCGTTGACGAGGACGAGTCCAGGTTTCCCGTGGGCTCGTCAGCTACCAGCAGGGCTGGTTTGGCTACCAGGGCGCGAGCTACCGCTACCCGCTGCTGTTGTCCCCCTGATAGTTCTGCCGGTTTATGGGTTAGACGGTCTTGTAAATTGAGGATTTCGATAATCTGTTTTTCCCACTTAGGGGCAGTTTTCTTTCCCGATAGTAGCGCGGGCAGATGGATGTTTTCGGCAGCCGTCAAGGTGGGGATCAGGTTGAATGATTGGAAAACAAACCCGATATGGTCGCGGCGAAATTTGGTGAGTTTAGTGTCGTCCATAGCGGCCAGGTTTTGCCCGGCAACTGTAACTATTCCGCTGGTGACCGCATCTAGTCCCGCTAAGCAATGCAGCAAAGTTGATTTGCCGGAACCGGAAGGTCCAACGATGGCTGTAAATTGACCGGAGTAAATATCCACGTTCACCCCGTTGAGGGCGCGTACTTCTACTTCTCCTTGCCGATAAATCTTGTAAACATCTTTTAAGCTCACTAAAGAACGTCTATTGGCTGGTGTTTGCGGATAGTTTCCATTTTGAATCATGGCTGCTCTTTCTCTAGTTTGTTCGTTCTTGTCTAATAAGTTATTTTCTTTGACCAGGGCTCACCATCACTTAGGCAATGATTTTTTCTTATAGCTAGCTCTACCTGACATAGGGGATTGGGCTACACTGCCGCTCCGGTTAAGTGCCATAAACGTCCCGATCTGTACTAATACACTTACCGCTAACATGGCTGCCATCGGGGCAGTAATCTTTAGGGTTGTTTGTAGCTCTTCGCTTACCCCTAAACCGCCACCAGCTACCAGTGAGGTTAAAAATAGGATTACCCCCAGGATTAGCTGGCTGAATCCGAAAATATAGGGCAAGATTATTTCCCACCATTTTGCTCTGCGAATAGTACGTGGCGGGCATCCTAACTGGAGCAATAGGGCTTTTTGGGTTCGGCTTTGCTCATTATCCGCAGTGGTGCTCACGGCTACGCAAAGACAGGTGAGGGCGGCCACCACAATTGCGGTAATCAGCCATCCGCTGCGAATATCGGTTTGCAGTAGTGAAAGAAACTCGCCCTCGTCACTTAAAAGTGGCTGCCAAGCCCCGGCGTTTTCGCTGGAACTGGCGGGGATGGGTTCGCTAGATCCTTTCCAAAGATAGGGAAAAATAGTTAAGAACATGAAAGATAGCAGGTAGCTAAGCGCTAAGGATAGTACCGGGGTGATTGATACCCAGTATCTTTGCGGGTGGAAGCGGATATTTCGGACCGCTAAAAGCAAACTTAAGTGGCGGGTGTGGCTGAGCGGCCAAACCGCTAAGGAGAGGGCATTTGCTGGTAAAAATATTCCAAAAATCCAGGCGAAAAGTAAACAAAATAGGAATATCACTACTGCTAATAGCAGGGGAGTTAGCGGGATAATCAACGCTATCCCCGGAATCGAGACCAGGCAGGCACCGATAATTATTAATCCTATTGTTGGACCGGACAGTTCTCTGACCCTACTGCGGGAGCGTGAGTAGCGGGGAATGCCAGTGTATTTACGGGTTAAGCTCAGCGCTTTCAACAGGGGAACTATGGCTAATACTAAGAAAACTATTATTACTGCCTTAATTGGCGGGATTAAGTTCAATCCGCCTAGAGGAATTCCTAATAGTTTCAGCTTTCCCAATAACGGCGCAGATGCACGGTAAAGTACTACTCCTCCTAGCCATCCCAGCCCCGCATAGGCGAGCGTCGATACTGCAGATACGGCTAACCTGGTGTGAAAGGGTGCCCCTAGTTTTCCTAAAGTATTTAATAACTCAGCTAATCTGCGTTCGTCTAGGGTTAAACGGTTCCACCACAAAATGGTTAAGGGAAAAATAATCAGAATCACCGCAGCGGCGAACATTAATCCGTACAGTACGGTGACTACGTCTGCTATCTGGTTCCCTAAATCCGATTCATGCAGGGAAAATAAGTCTTGTACCGAGCCAGCACATTGGGAATCTGCTCCCGATGGGCAAAAAACTCCCAGACGGAAAGCTGCTTTTATTCCTCCTAGCAGCAAACAAATACTATAAGCAGTCAAACAAGCTGAGAAAAGCGACAAAAACTCTGCGGTTTTAGGATAGCGGAACCGCCGCGACCAGCTATAAACAAGTTGTAGGGTTCGCATTTAGTTTTCCCCAGGATTCTCCGGCAAAGACGTTTTGGCTCTATCAGAAACTATTAGTCCGTCCCGTAAAGTAATCGTGCGTTCGCACCAGCTGGTGTCCTGGGAATTAAGACTAGTTACCAGCAGGGTAGCTCCCATTTGATGAGCGGCAGTAGATAGCACCTGCATAGTTTCTTGCGCGGTTATCTCATCTAAGCGGTCGGTCGGCTGGTCAGCGATAATAACTTCTGGTCTGCCAACTAGGGCGCGCGCCAGAGCTACTTTTTGTCGTAACGCTGCCGATAGATTCCCACTTATTTGACTGGCAATGGTTTCTAAACCCAGTTTTTCTAGTTCTCTTTGGGCACGAGACATCGCCTCGGCGCGCCCTATTCGTTTTAACAGCAGTGGTAAGGCCACATTTTCCCGTACACTCAACTGGTCTACTAGCTGCTCTGATTGGAAAACAAACCCAAATTTTTGCCGGCGTAGTGCCTGTAAATCTCTCCGGGAGTAATCTTTAAGTCGGCTATTTCCCAAATAAATTTCACCACTAGAGGGCGCAATAATTCCGCTGAGCAGGTAAAGTAGCGTAGTTTTTCCTACCCCGGATGGCCCGGTAAATGCTATCTGGCTGGCAGTGGGAATCTGCAAATCAATCCCCGCTAAAACGGTGCGTGAACCATAAACCTTAGTCAATGCGCGGGTAGATATATCCATATTCTCTATTGTTGTGGGCCGTTTCCAATCCGGTTAGCCCCTTAGAGCTAGTTTTTAGGTAGTGCTAGCTCTACCTAAATAATAGTGAGCGCGCTCTGCCGGAATGCTAGCACTTGCCAATAGGATAGAAATATGCAGCGAATAGATCCCTTTTTCCAGGGAATAAACGATAAAAAACGGGTGGCTCCCCGCATGGCGCTGCTGCTAGGACCAGCCTATTTTGTAGTAGAACTCTTAGCGCTGCTAGTGCATTTAGCGTTCATGCTGATTCATCCTAAAAAAGCTCGCATCACCCTCGCCAATTACACTTGCGCAGTGCGTTATCGCGCCGGAGCAATGCTCGGTAAACCGGACGCGAACATTTGGCATCTTTGGGCGATCCCGGGGAATGATTCTTTATTGACCGGAGAGACAAAACCTGCCCAACCAGCTAAAACTAGCCGAGACATCCCAATATTACTGTTTTGCCTGTTTGTTAATGCGATTAGTTTCTGGGCGTTAGTAATTTTAGGCTGCCTGGTAACTCAGTTCTTTCAGTTCTATTTCCTACGGCTGCTAGCGCCACTATCGCTGGGGGACGGTCAGCCGGATTTAATCGCGACCATCGGGCTTTGGCTGGTATTTAGCCTAGGGGCGGCTATTTATCCGCGAATCATCTATTCGATTGCGCAAGGCAATCCGATGGACGAGCAAGAAATCCGGCAGCTGCATCGTTCTCGCCGCGAAATCGTGGATGCTTTCGAGATTGAACGCCGCCGGATTGAACGTGACCTGCATGACGGGGCGCAACAATACTTGGTGGCAGCGTCCATGAAAGTGGGAGAGGCAGAGCTTTCTCTTAGCTTACTGGAACAAGAATTGGCGAAGGCTGCGGCTTTAGAGGACACCGATGCTAGTCAAAACCAGCTGGGAAAAGCATCTGGGGAAGCAGTTTTGGGTGAGGACGCGCCTCCTACCGAACTAGCCGGTACTTTAGAAAGCTCGGTAAAACGGGAATCAGTCTCCTTGCCGCAGTTCAGCGCAAAAATACAAGAGGTGCTGTCTTTGCTGCGGCAGGCACAGGACGCTAACGATAGATCGTTAGTGGCGCTTAGACGCACAGTTGCGGGGGTACATCCGAAAGTATTGTCTGACAAGGGACTGGCGGAGGCAGTGCGAGACGTGTGTGCAGATTCTCCGGTACAAGTTGAGATTCATGTCCCGGAAGAGTTGCCGTCTCTGCCTGCTGGAGCGGCTGCTGCCGCCTATTATTTGGTGTGCGAATCTTTAACTAATATCGCCAAACACGTTGCAAATCCTAAAGCATCTTTGCTGATAGTTGCGGGTTCTTCCCTGGTTATATCCATAGTGGATAATGGGGGTGGGGGTGCGGAAATTATTCCGGGACACGGCTTGGCAGGTTTGCAGGCGCGCCTAGAGGCTTTCGGGGGAAACTTGCGGATAGTTTCGCCTGTGGGCGGGCCAACAACGGTGCGTGCCGAAATTCCGATTTTAATTCCTAACGTTGAGGAGGATGGCTTTGAAAATCATCTTGGCTGATGACGCGACTTTGATCCGGGAGGGCTTAGCGGGGCTACTGGAGCGACTAGGGAATCAAGTAATCGCTCAAGCCGAGGACGCGCCCTCCCTGATAACAGCGGTTGATCAGGTCTATAGCGGCGACCAGGTTCCCGATGTGTTGATAACCGATGTGCGAATGCCTCCGGGTATGAGTGACGATGGCTTGCGCGCCGCCGTACAAATTCGGGAAAAATATCCTGACCTGGGAATCATGGTTCTCAGCCAGTATGTGGCTCCGGCTTATGCGGCTCAGCTTTTTAGTTCCGAACAGTTTTCACTGCCGGGAAATCATGCGGGTGGTACCGGTTACCTGTTAAAAGAGCGGGTCTCGCGGGTGGCAGATTTTTTGAACGCTTTGCAGACCGTAGCCGATGGCGGGGTAGTGGTGGATCCGGAAGTAGCGGTCAAGTTGGTGCGGGAACGCGGTTCTGCTCTTTCTAGTCTTACTCCTCGCGAAAGCGAAGTTTTAGAGCTGATGGCGCAAGGTTTAGCGAATGAGGAAATCGCGGCGAAACTGTTTCTATCCGGGGCGTCGGTGGCTAAACATATTGCGAATGTGTTCATGAAGTTGGGTCTAACCCCAGATGAACCCAACCGCCGGGTGAGGGCCGTCCTCGCCTACTTGACCGCCACCGGTTTGCGTTAGGTACGCGAACCGGTGGTTCCCGTTTTGAACAGGGGAAATAAGCTTAAAACAGTTTAGCCAACCGCGTTTAACTCTCTATTGTGGCTGGCTCGATTTCTTCACCCTGCCTAAATAGTCGTTGTATCTGATAATCAGAATCTAAGAGCATAAAGCTAGGTTTGCAGCCAGCAGTAAAGCGGATAGTTACCCCGGGGGCGTCCTCGGGAATAGAGGCTGCCTGTACCGGGGTGCCCACGCAGGCACGAATCAGTTTCGCTAGGGGGATTTGTCCGCGCCGAGCAAAGAGGGCGAACTGATTGAGCAGGCAGGAAGCCCCACCCGAGAGGGTATCGGTTCCATCCAGATAGCAGGCTCCGTTCTTTACTTCAACCTTTAATCCTCCCAGAGTGTATTTACCGGGAGGCATACAGGCGGCCGCCAGCGCATCGGTTACAAAGAATAGGGAAGCGTCGGGGAAAGTAGCGAACATATCTTCCACCAGTTCTGGTTTCAAATGATGTCCGTCAGCGATAACCTCAACACCTGCTGTTCTGTCTTTTGCCGATCGCAAGAACTCGATAATCGGACCGGGAGAACGGTGGTTAATCGGGGACATGGCGTTAAACAGGTGAGTAACAGTTTGCGCGTATCCCTGCCAGTTAAGTTCGCTGGCGGTTTTAACCGTGTAATCCAAAGCTAGGCGGGCTTGATCCTCGTTACAGGAAGTGTGACCCCAGGAGGGAACCGCTCCATATTTGAGTAATAGTTTCGCCGCCTCAAGGGCATTATCGGTTTCCGGTGCGATAGTCATGGTTTTAAACCAGCCTTGACCAGCCTGAAGCCAAGATTCAAGCTCCGTTAAATCAGCTGGGCGGATAACTTCCGGGTTTTGCGCCCCACATTTTGCTTTCGAGATAAAAGGACCTTCTAAATGCAAACCCGCAAGCTCGCCTTTTTCACAGAAAGGAACCAGAGCTTTGATATAGGGCAGGGGGTCTGCCAGAGAAACCAGGGAAGCAAATAGGGCGGTCGTGCCTCCGCTGCGGTGAGCTTTAATCGCGGTAGCTATTTCCTCGGGGTTAGTGGTGTCGGGGAAAGAAAACCCGCCGCCTCCATGGCAGTGAACATCGACAAAACCGGGAACAATGAGCGGCCAATTTTCATCAGGAGTTCCCGGGATAACCTCAGTTAACTGGTTGCCATCTAGAACTAGCCCGCTTCCAATCTGGTTTCCGAAACCATCAAAAACTCGCCCTTTTATCGTGGTCATCTCGGTAGCTCCCAACGCCGCTGTTAAAGTTCAAACACTCTAACTCTACGCCGGCTGCTGCACCTTAACAATGCTGCTAGTAAGGGAAACAGCCAGGTTAATAAGGATGCTGGCTATTGATAGTTCATCAAAATTGGGTTTTTCCACTTCTATTGGGTATTTGTTTACCAGGTTCGCAAGGTGGTGAGGCTATCTAGCTTGTTAGTATTGAGTAGTAGTTTTTCAAAATCTGGTTTCAAAGGTGATTAATATGGCGGTTACTAAAGCAGTTATTTTGGCTCGCGGACTAGGTACCCGGATGCGCGCAAATGACGAATCTACTAATCTGTCTGGCGAACAAGCCGCCGCCGCTTCGGCAGGTACCAAGGGATTAATTAACGTCGGACGACCTTTCTTAGATTACGTAATCAGCGCCTTTGCTGATGCCGGGATTAAAGAGGTCTGCCTGGTAATCGGTCCAGAACATGATGCGTTTCGTAACTACTATGACAATGTAGAAAAGAATCGGGTAACCATCACCTATGCGATTCAAGAAGAGCCGTTAGGAACGGCAAATGCAGTTGCGGCTGCCGCCGGTTTTATCGGTAAAGATCGCTCCTTGGTTTTAAATTCCGATAACTACTACCCCTTGCCGGTATTAAAGCAATTGGTGCAAGCCCCGGGCCTCGCGGTAGCCGGGTTTTCGCGGGCAGAGCTAATCGCGAACTCTAATATCGAGGCAGAACGGGTGAAATCTTATGCGATTATGGATGTTGGGGATGGGGTGTTGCAGAACATTATTGAAAAGCCCTCTGACGCAGAAATGGCAGCCCATCCTGATGCCCCAGTCAATATGAATTGTTGGCTATTCGATCAGAGTATTATCACCGCTTGCGAAAGTATTGAACCCTCGGTGAGGGGAGAATACGAACTGACGGACGCAGTACGGTACCTGATTAGAAACGGTTCCAACATTGAGGTCGTTCCAGTGGCTTGTGGGGTGCTGGATATGTCCTCCCGTAAAGATATAGGTGCGATTAAAGACGCTTTGCAGGACGTGGAGGTTAGTCTTTAAGGACCTTAGGCAATCAGAAGGTTCTGTCTCCGTATGTCAACTTAGTTTGGTATTTTTTTAGTTACGAAAATATTTCATTTTCATATCAAATTCGGGAAAATTTCAGGGAGAATCCAGTTTTGCTATAATTCTCAGTGAGTTTTCAATGACTCGCATTGTAGCGAATCAACTCAACGAGGAGGTCGTAATTTGTCTCGTAAATTAAAACGCGCTATCGCCCTTTCGGGTGTGCTAGCCATGGCGTCATTGGGTCTGGCTGCTTGTGGCGGTGCTGATGACAAAGCCGGTTCTGCAGACAGCAACGAAAAGGTAGAAATTGAATACCTACACCGTCTTGACAATGCCGATGATGCAGTAAAAGTTCAGACGATTGTTGATAAATGGAATAAAGAAAACCCGAACATTAAGGTAACCCCGAAGAAATTTGATGGTAAAGCTCAAGAGCTAATCAAGAAAGTACAGACTGACACCGACGCAAAGAATGCGCCTTGTCTGTACCAGGCCGGTTACGCTGACTTGGCCGAACTTTACGTAAAGGGTCTAGTACAGGACGTTAGCAAGTATGCTACCCAGTACAAAGACAAGTACCTGCCCGGTCCGTTCGATTCGATGGCGGTAGACGGAAAGTACCTAGGACTTCCGCAGGATACCGGCCCGCTGGTCTACTTCTACAACAAAGCAGAATTCGACAAGCTGGGTCTGAAAGTACCCACCACTTGGGAAGAATTCACCACCACCGCGAAAGCTGCCGCTGAAAAAGGCAAGTACATCGTGGCCTACGAAGGTGACGAGGGTGCCCAGATCTTCTCCGCTATGACTGCCGCCGCTGGTGGTCAGTGGTTCGGGGTAGAAGGCGATGCCTGGAAAGTTGATACCACCGATGAAGGCTCTGCGTCCGTTGCTGCTTTGTGGCAGAAACTACTTGACGAAAAGTCTGCAAAAGTAGTTGGTCGCTGGGCTGACGAATGGGCTCCTGCTGTTCAGAAGGGCGAAATCATCGGTACTATCGGTGCCGCTTGGGAAGCTCCGCTGATCGCTGGTGACGCTCCTGACCAGTCCGGTCAATGGGCTATTGCTCAGCTACCTGGTGGCGCATCCGGCCCCGACGGTGGTTCCGGTGTAGTAGTTTCCAAGACCTGTGAGCATCCTGAACAGGCCATGAAGTTCAACGCTTGGTTTAACGAGCAGGTTGATGATCTAGCCAGCCAGGGTCTGGTTGTAGCTGCGAAAGCAACTCCTAAAGCTCCTGATTACGCGAAGTTCTATGGCGGCCAGGACGTAATTAAAGAGTTCACTACTGCTAACACCAATATGAAACCGTTCACCTTCCCGCCCAGCTGGTCGGTACCTCAGGGTTACCTCAGTGGTGAAGGCGGCGCTGCTGCTGGAGACGGCACCATGAAGGTTGCAGACGTGTTCAAGAATTCGGGTGATCAGCTCAAGGACGCCTTGAAGAAACTGAATCTGGAAGTTAAGTAACTAAGTTTCAGGCTTAGTTGATGTTCTTGGATACCGGATGTACCCACGTAACATCAGGGAGGCACCTACCATCCCGCAAAGTTGGTAGGTGCCTCCATTTCTATATCTGATATTTCGTAGATTATTTTTACGGATTTCAGACCGTATTACCGTATATCCCAAACTGTTGAATGAAATAAAATATACGCATCCACTTTCTGGTGCATACCAATAATCTTTAATACAAATACGTGGGGATTTAAGCATGAGTGCTACTAAAGTAAAAAAGCGTGAACCAGCAGGTAATGCTGATACGCTCCCACCTGAGGCAGGGGTCGCAAAGGAGCGAAAGACGCCTCGAGCAAGAAAGGAAGCGTTGACGGGCTGGGCGTTTATGGCTCCGTTTACGATTCTGTTCCTGTTTATTTTTATCCTGCCGATTTGCATATCGGTATTTTCTAGTTTTTTCCAAGTTAAAACACAAGGTGGCGGCGCATTCGGTGGGGGTGAATCTCAGAGTGTTTTCGTCGGCCTCGAGAATTATCAATACGTTATTTTCTCCGGAGCCTTCTGGGCAGGAATCGGCCGAGTTATCCTGTACACCATAGTGCAGGTACCAGTGATGATTATCGCTGCTCTCGCTTTGGCGCTACTCATTGATTCCCTAATCGTTCGCCACGTAACTGTTTTCCGTTTAGGTTGGTTCTTGCCCTATGCGGTACCAGGGGTAGTTGCCGCTATTATTTGGTTGTGTATTTATACCCCGGAAGTCTCTCCGCTTAACTCCCTGGTCGAGGCTTTCGGCGGAGACCTTACTATTAACTTCTTTGGCAAGAAAATGATTTTGCTTTCCATGGCCAACATGACTACCTGGACCTTTACCGGCTACAATATGTTGATTTTCCTGGCAGCTTTGCAAGCTATTCCCCATGATTTGTATGAGGCGGCTCGTCTTGATGGCGCCAGTAGCTTCCAGATTGTCACCAAGATTAAAATCCCGATGGTGCGGGGAGCAGCCCTGCTGGCAATCCTGCTGTCTATTGTGGGAACGATTCAGCTGTACAACGAGCCAGCGGTGATGGAAACCAGTCAAAAGTGGATGGGCTCTGCCTATACACCGATGATGATGGCGCTTAATACCGCGAAAGGATATATGTCGCCTTCAGGGGACGGGCCGGCGTCTGCAATCGCCATCGTTATGGCGCTAATCGCCGGTATTTTGGCAGTTGCTTATTTCTTAGCCGATCGGAAACTAGGTGGTAGTAATGACTAAGAAAACCGCTGTTACCCCTGGTGGGGTCGAGTATCGTCCCTCTATCAAGGGCTTACAATCACGATCCTTGAAACCGGCAATGTGGTCGAAAATCCTTGCCATATTGGTGATGGTAATCGTCCTAATCTATTTCATTTTCCCGATTTACTGGGTGATTATCGCTTCTACCAAATCTAATGCCGAGATTTCCGGATCCTTCGGTTTCTGGTTCGCTCCGCATGATGATTCTGGGTCTGTTTGGGAAAGTACCAAAGCTAACTATGCTGGGCTTTTGGGATGGACCAAGAACATGGTTTGGCGCTGGATTGGTAACTCCCTGTTCTACTCAACCGTTGCTGCCACCATCGGAACCCTGGTAAGTGTTATGGCGGGCTACGCACTGGCGAAGTTCAAATTCCCCTTTAAGAACGGTACTGCCGGGATTATCATGGCCGGTCTGCTGATGCCGGTTTCGATTCTGACCGTTCCTATGTATGTGATGTTCTTGCACATGGGACTGAATAACACGATGGCATCGATCATTGTTCCCTGCTGTGTATCGCCATTCGGGGTATTCCTAGGGCGCGTATATGCCCAGACTTCGGTACCAACCGAGCTGCTGGAAGCAGCCCGGATCGATGGGGCAGGAGAATTCCGGATCTTCTTCGGGATGGTTTTGCGTCTACTAGCACCCGCTATGGTGACGATCTTCCTGTTTATCTTCGTAGCTACTTGGAATAACTTCGTGCTGCCACAGCTGATGATTTCCTCCGAAGAGCTTAAACCGATCACCTTGGGTCTATATGGTATGGCTTCCTACTTCGCGCCGCCCTATGGACAAATGATGATGGCATCGTTGTTCGGTATTATTCCGCTGATTGTGCTGTTCCTGGTACTGCAAAAGTACTGGCAGTCTGGTCTGGCGGCTGGTGCGGTGAAGGGATAAACAGATTAGTTCCTTATAGCATCTGCTAGATGCTCATCTAAATAAAGGTGGGAGGCTCGATTTTCGAGCCTCCCACCTTTATTTGCCCTGGGGACTCAACTCTTCCCTTGTCCTAGTTTTTGGGCTACGTTAGTGTTACTGGTGGTGCTGCCGGTCTTTAGAAAGCAGGCTAAGGCTATTGCATATCGTGCTGGAGGCACTGTTTTCAGTTTCATTTATCCTCGCTGCTACTTAGGGGCAATCTGTCGAATTAATATAGATAGACTTAGGGGAAAGGCTGAATCTAGCTATTGTTGTGCAATCTTTCGTATCCTTATCTGGTGCACAATGATAATCCCGAATACTCTCCTTCGATCCTACGTCGCTTAAACCCAGAAGTACTGGCACCAGCCGGTAATCTCGACACCCTAAAAACTGCTATCGATTTCGGGGCAGACGCGGTTTATTGCGGCGGGAAAGCTTTCGGGATGCGGGCGGCTCCCCGCAATTTCAGTCTCGAAGATTTCGAGGACGCGACTACCTATGCTCACCAGCGAGGGGCGCGGGTTTATGTAACCTGCAATATCTTGCCAGATAGTGACGAAGTTGTAGCCATGAACGAATATATGGGGCAGCTGGGAGAGATTGGGGTAGACGCCCTCATAGTTACCGATATCGGGGTTTTAATGGCAGCGCGCCGGGTTGCTCCCGATACGGATATTCATATCTCCACTCAGGCGGGAGTGACCAACTATCAGGCAGCTGAAGCCTTAGCAGCCCTGGGGGCTAGCCGGGTAGTCCTGGCACGAGAACTTGATTTACCGGCAATCCGGATGCTGCGCGCTCACGTTTCCCCTGAACTTGAGATTGAAGCATTTGTACACGGCTCAATGTGTATGGCGTTTTCGGGGCGCTGTCTGATTTCCCAACACACCACCGGGCGAGACGCTAACCACGGGGACTGCGTGCAAGCATGTCGCTATAAATACCACGTGGTGGAAGAGAAAAAATCCGGGAACATTATTCCGGTGGAAGTAACCGATCAAGGCTCTTTCCTATTCAACTCCCAAGATATGAATATGGTTGAACATGTAGCAGACGTGATAGATGCCGGGGTTACCAGCTTAAAGATAGAAGGACGCGCTAAAAGTGCCTACTATGTGGCCGCCATGGCGAATGCCTATAAATGCGCGGTTAATGAATATATGGTTCAACGCGGTTTCGAAAATGCACAAGGGCAAGAACTTAAACCCCTTATTCCCAGCGAAGAGTCAGGGGACAAGATAGTTCTGCCTGATTGGATTGGCCAAGAGCCCTATAAAGTTACCCATCGGGAATACTCAACCGGTTTTTATTATCCCGAAAACCCGGCCAGTGAATCCATTACCAAAGGGGGATATATAAACGCTTGGCGTTGGTTAGGTAGCGTTCGCGACTACCGGGCAGATGAAGGCCGAATCTATATATTAGCGAAAAATAAAATAACCCCCTTAATGCCTATCGAGTTTTTAATTCCTGGTGCAAGGCCGATTGAATACCAAATCCCTGACCATGATTTATGGGATGAATTTGGGCATGAAGTACCAGAAATCAATCATCCTGCACACGAGTTCTCTTTCCCGTGTCCATTGCCGCTACCAGCTGGGGCAATGATTCGTGCCAAAGTGCGTTAAAGACGGGAAACCCTATCGTTAATAACCCTAAAACTGCGATCGATTGCTGCCGATAGCTACTTAGAAATCCTGGTAACAGAACATTGAAAATGCGGGTTCGGAAAACAATAGGTTTTCCGAACCCGCATTAGAGGTTTCACTATTTAGTTATTTCAGGTACTACCCCGATATATCACGCAACTAGCATTTGGTTACGTAATCAAAACGCCCTGACAATTAGGCGTTCTCTACATCGGTATCTACCCACTCGAAGGTGCGAGTTACCGCTTTCTTCCATAGACGGTAGTTGCGGTCGTATTCTTCGCGATCTTTACCCGGCTCCCAGCGTTTGCCTTCTGCCCAGTTATCAATCACGTCCTGTTCACCGTCCCAGAATCCTACGGCGATACCGGCAGCGTAAGCTGCGCCCAAAGCAGTAGTCTCTAGTACCTGAGGACGAACCAGAGGCACACCCAGCTGGTCAGACTGGAACTGCATAACCATTTCGTCCTTGGTCATGCCACCATCTACCCGCAGCTCTTTCAGCTCCACGCCCGAGTCCGCTACCATCGCGTCGAATACTTCCCGGGTCTGATAGGGGGTTGCTTCCTGTACCGCGCGCGCAATGTGTCCCTTGTTGTTGTAGCGGGTTAGACCCACAATCGCACCCCGGGCATCGTCCTTCCAATAGGGGGCAAACAAACCAGAGAATGCAGGCACAAAGTAAACGCCACCGTTGTCGTCAACTGTGCTGGCCAGCTTCTCGATCTCATCCGAGCTCTTGATCATTCCCAGGTTGTCGCGCAGCCACTGTACCAGCGAGCCTGCAACCGCAATCGAACCCTCTAGGGCGTAAACCGGCTTGTTATCGCCAATCTTGTAAGCAACGGTAGTTAGCAAACCATTTTCAGAAAATACCGGTTCTTCACCAGTATTCATTAGCACGAAGCAACCAGTACCGTAGGTGTTCTTGGCCATGCCTTTCTCGAAACAGGCCTGACCGAAAGTAGCAGCCTGCTGGTCGCCCAAAATACCCGAAATCGGGGTGTCAATCAGCAAGCCGTTCTTACGGCCATAACCGTAGACCTCCGAAGAGGAGCAAATCTCTGGCAGCATCGACATGGGAATCCCAAAGTCTTTGCAGATGTCTTCGCGCCACTGGAGGGTGCGAATATCCATCAGCATGGTACGGGAAGCGTTGGTGACATCGGTCTTGTGCACCCCGCCGTTCACGCCGCCAGTCATATTCCACAGTACCCAGCAGTCGGTGTTACCAAACAGCAAGTCCCCGGCTTCTGCCTTTTCGCGTGCGCCCTCGACATTATCCAAAATCCACTTGATTTCGGGACCTGAATAATAGGTAGATAGGTCAAGCCCGCAAATATCCCGGTACTTCGACATTCCCTCCTCGCCTGCGAGTTCCCGAATAATCTGTGAGGTGCGGGTATCTTGCCAAACGATTGCGTTATATACCGGCTCGCCAGTATTCTTGTCCCAAACCACTACGGTCTCCCGCTGGTTGGTGATTCCTACTGCGGCGACCTCATGCCGGTTTACCTGGGCTTTTTGCAGTGCATCAGCCACGCAGGCGCGAATGTTGTCCCAGATTTCAATCGGATTGTGCTCAACCCAACCGGCCTTCGGGAAAATCTGTTCGTGTTCTTTTTGTCCTACCGACACGATCTGTCCGCCATGGTCGAACAAAATCGCGCGCGAGGAGGTTGTCCCCTGGTCAATGGCCATTACATATTTTTTTTCGGTCATATCTCTTTTCTTCCTTTAGGGTTCTTTCTATTTTTCTTTAAACAGTCTTCCGAAACTTCCTAGGCAGCCATTCCCACGCCGACTACGATCAGCGGAGTGATGATGGCACCAATCGTGGGTCCAACAATCGGTACCCAAGAGTAAGCCCAGTCAGCGTTCGGCTTTCCGCCCTTCATTGGGAGCAAGCTGAACATGATACGCGGCCCCAGGTCACGAACCTGGTTGATGGCGTACCCGGTAGGACCACCCAAACCAATACCGATGACTACGATACACAGAGCCACCGCCAAGGGGCCTACCTGAGTTGGGGTACCACCAGAAACCATGACGAAGGCGAGTAGACCGAAGGTGCCGATGACCTCGGTAAGGGTGTTCCATCCGTAGGAACGTACCTCGGGAGCGGTAGAGAAGCACCACAACTTGGGGCGAGGATCTTCCATCTGCAGGTCGAAGTGCTTCTTGTAAGCCAAGTAGGCGATTAGCGCACCAACCATTGCTCCGAGCAGCTGGGCAACAATATAAATGCACACATTCGTGCCAGTAACTGGAATGCCGCCATCAGCGATACTGGGACCATTTAGAGTTACTTTGCTGTCCAGGCCGTGCCAAACAGCTTTCATGATGGTTACTGCGGGGTTGAGGTGACCACCGGTCTTATAGGCAGCGTACACACCCATGTACACTGCCAAACCCCACCCGAAGTTGATCATTAACCATCCGCCGCCGTGACCTTTCGATTTCAAAAGGTTGTTGGTACAGCAGGTGCCAACACCGAACATCAAAAGAATGGCGGTGCCAAAAAATTCTGATGCGAAAATCTCACCACTACCTGGGGTGGCTGTTGCCATTGGTACCAGGAGATCATTCAATGTCGCAAACATACGCGCTCCTTTGCGCTAGGTTATGGGATTATTTTTTATTCAGTTTTGTTAGGTCATGGTTAAAAGTGAGAAATCTTCTGCGATACCTCTCACTTTTTCCCAATGGTCTACTTCCATTTTTTGCTTTCGGACACTAATGTTCAACATAGTAGAACAAACGTGCGCACATAAGCCTCGAGGTGAGATTTTTGTCAAAGGAAGTAAAACCGACCGAGGATCAGTTTACCGAAGAGAATGTCAATAGAGATGAATTGGCACGCGCTGCTGCGCTGGCTTATTACGTACAGGGACAAACGATGGAGGCCATCCGCCGTCGCATGGGAGTGTCCCGCTCTACGGTATCCCGTCTGTTGTCCTATGCCCGCAAGCGCGGAATCGTCACCATTTCGGTGCAAACCTCAAATACGCCGCACACCCGCTTAGAGCGACAATTGCAGGACCGATTTGGGATAAATGTACACATAGTGGAGATGCCTCCCGACACTACCCAAAACCGCGTCCTCGAAAACGTTACGAAAACCGCTGCTCAAATGTTAGGGCAGATGGTCAATGACGGTGAAGTAGTAGGGATTGCCTGGGGGAACACCACTACCGAGATGGCCGGTCACATAACTCAAAAGGACGTCGATAACGTCACCTTGGTACAGCTAAATGGCGCGGCTTCCACCGAAACTTCCGGTATCGCGCATGTAGGCGGGATCCTAGCGCGCATGGCTTATCAGTGGAAGGCTAATATCGTACAGTTCCCGGTTCCCGCTTTCTTTGATGATCCCGCTACTAAAGAGGCGCTTTGGCGGGAAGGATCGGTACGGCGCGTCCTTAACTGGCAGGAAAAATGTACTTTAGCAGTGTTTAGCGTAGGGGCATTACGGGCGGAAATTCCTTCCCACGTTTATGCCGCCGGTTACCTCTCACGCAGCGAGTTAAACAAATTGGCGCTGGATAAAGTAGTGGGGGATGTTTGTACGGTACTCATCAGACCGGACGGATCCTGGAGTGATATTTCCTTAAATCGGCGCGCCACTGGCCCTAGCCCCGATCAGCTGCGTCGTATTCCTCGGCGTTTTTGCGTGGTTGCGGGGAAGAACAAAGCACAGTCCCTGCTAGGGGCGCTTAACGCGGGGGTGGCTACCGATTTGGTTTGCGATAAAGCGATAGCGGAAAAGGTTTGGGCATTAGCAAAGTCCTAGAATAGAAGCATGGTAAAAACCGATTTCACTGACGCTTGCGAGTGGATCCCTCCCCACGCCGACCATCAACCCACCCAGCCAGTTCCGGCTTGGTATCGAAGCAATGAAGTAGCCCCTGGTAGTGGCGATTGCGCGAAAATCCCGGCTTTGCAGGATATGACCACTATCAAAGTTGGGGGAGTGCCCGCCGATTTTATCCCGGTGGATACCGAGGATGATTTCGTGGCGGCAATTCGCGCAGCCGATAAAGAACGCCGTCCCCTGCTGGTGCTAGGGGGCGGTTCTAATCTGCTTTGTGCCGATCAGTTAAATGATTTGGTAGTTATCCAAGATCGGCGCAGCGGGATTAAGGTTACCGAAGATACTGCTTGTGGGGGCGCAATGGTTAGTGCCCCGGCTGGTCAGTCCTGGGACGAATTCGTGTGTGGGTGCATTGATAATGACCAGATGGGTTTAGAGGCGCTTTCGGGGATACCGGGAACGGTGGGGGCAGCCCCGGTGCAAAACATTGGCGCCTATGGTCATGAAGTGGCCGAAACCTTGTCTACGGTGCGGGTTTTTGATCGTATCCGGGACGCAATCCGGATTTTGCCGGTCGGGGATTTACATCTCGGCTACCGCACCTCGATTATTAAACGCTCCCTTCACGATGAGCAGACAGGAGGCGGACGTATTTGGACTAATACCGGGCGTTACGTGGTGCTTTCTGCCGATTTTCAACTAGCTCATGCTTCTTTATCTGCCCCGATTGAATATCAACAGCTGGCTGACAAGTTGGGGGTAAAAGTGGGGGAGCGTGCCGATATGCGGGAAGTCCGCCAGGCAGTTTTAGAGCTGCGCCGCTCCAAAGGAATGGTACTTGACCCTGCCGACCCCGATACTTACTCTTGCGGTTCTTTCTTTACTAATCCGATTATCTCTAACGAGGACGCGCTGAAGCTTCCCGCCGCGGCTCCCCGTTTTCCGGTTTATGATTTGCAGCTGCGTAATTCCGTTACCGGAGTGGCTCCGAAACTTGAGGGAGTGGTGAAAACTTCTGCGGCCTGGCTGATTTCGCACGCTGGTTTTTCTAAAGGTTTCTCTCTGGACTCCACCAATGGGAGTGACCAGCCGGCGAGGGCATCACTATCTAATAAACACGTCCTGGCGCTAACTAATCGCGGATCAGCTTCTAGCGCCGATATTGCGCAGTTGGCGGCAACGATTAAACGTGGGGTGTGGGAAAAATTTGGGGTTGAACTGGTAGAAGAACCAGTCCAGGTAGGATTCTAAAAGTTTGGGGGTTTCGGATATTAATCCGAAACCCCCAAACACTATTTATTTAAGCTATAGATTCAATAACCGATTAGTGAATCTATTTATTCGGTTTCCAGCTTTGCCGCTTCTGGTACCTTGTTATCAGCTTTTTTATTGAAGAACGCCAGGGTGAAAGCACAGGCTGCCCCGAAAGCTGACACCAAAATGGTTATCAGGAATAGTTTTCCAAATAGGGGAGCTGCCGCTTCCATCGAACTGGCTTTATTGGCTTGTTCAACAATCTTGCCTGCCCACGGATTTGCCCAGAACACCGGGGCATAAGCCAGGAAAGAGCCAACGGCCATTGCGGAACCGTTAATAGCTGCTGGTAAATGCAGCTCGGCGACTGGGGCTAAAATAACGGCTTTACCCATGAAAACCCCGATTGCCATCACCATAAGCAGAATCATTGAAATCCACATAGCAGATTCATTTACCGGCAAAACATAGACTAGACCAGCACCGATAGCGGTAACTGTCAGGGAAACCCCCATCATGACGGTAGATGATTTGAAAATGTAATCAGCTACTACTCCCGAAACTAAACCGGCGAATACCCCGACTAGACCGGTATTGAAGATACCAAAGGCGCCCGAAACCCCATCTGAGGCTTTGAAAACGATAGTCATATAGGGGGCGGAAGCATAAATCAGGTGAACGTATGCCCAGTAAACACACATGGCGGCCAGTCCAGCTAGCCAGACCCGGGGACGTATTAGCACTTTACCGAGACCTATTAGGGCGGCGAGGTTATCCGAGTGGGATTCCTCGTGAGCAATAGCGTTGGAAGGAACCATCTTCAGTAGGGCAATAATCATGGGGATTAGCAATAGTGCGTACGCCATAGCAAAAATCCACATGATGGTTTCTTTATTATCTGGACGCCAGGCAATTAGCCCTACTACCAGTAGATTCATCAGCATTTCTGATCCGCGACGAATGGTTTCCAAAAGTCCCATTGCCAGACCGCGTCCTTTGCTATTTTCGTCAGAGGTTACGAAAGAAACCCCGTTCACTACGGCGGGCCAGCCGATGGCATCCCATACTGCCCAGGAAATAGCAATAGCGATCATTACTTTGAAAGACAGGTTGGGTACCAGGAACAAAATCATGTAGGTGGCTAATCGCCATCCGCACCAGGCAATCAAAATATGCTTGATTTGGAAACGGTTGTTTATCCAGCCGCCCGGAACGTATAAGAACATGGCAATCCCAATCCAACCCATCAGGGTTCCGAATTGACCTTCGGTAATGCCAAGCATTGCGCATAGGGGCAACAGTAAAGCGCCCTTAAAAGCCTCGAAGGAGGAATAGGGAATCTGACCTGACATAACTACTGTCAGGTAGGAACCTATTTTTCCGCGACTCAAAAAATGCGGCCAGCGCGAAGCTTTTGTCTCGGTAGTAGACATATTTTTCCTTTCATTTAAGGGAAAATCATATTGATTTGGTTGATATATTTATTGGTTGCTTGAAACTCGTGGTAGATAACCGAGTTTGGGGGTAAATAGTCGATTGATTGAATTAATTACGGGGAGGAATCAGGTGGGCAGTATCGGTGAATACCCCGGTTACGCCCCAATTGAATAGTTCATTAGCCCGGGCAGGAGAGTTCACTGTCCACACGTTTACCCCAAAACCAGCATCTCTAAATGCCCGCACTTTTTCGCGGGTTAAACCGGTGTCCTCGGGGTGGATATAGCTAGCCCCCACCAGTTCTAGAACTGAGCGCCAATCATCATAGAGGGCGCAAGTCTCATAGAGACACCCCAGGGGAATCTCTGGGGCGAGGGCGTGAAATTCGGATAGCAGTACATGGTTGAAGCAGGAAACAATAACTTCTGGTCCGTCCAGACGTTTTAGCTCACTGATTACGGCTTTTATGAGCTGGCGGGTCATGGTGGCTCCGGCTTCATTCGATTTTATTTCGATATTGGCGTTCAGTCCGGTTTCGTTCATAAAATCCACCAGTTGATGGAGCGTTGGTAAAGGCTCCCCCGCAAATTCGGGACTAAACCAACTACCGGCATCAATGCTGGGTAAATCTTTGGCAGTTAATTCATAATAACCACCAGTTTTGTTGGTGGTGCGATCTAAAGTAGTGTCATGGCAAATAATGGCAGTGCCGTCACCTAAAATATCAACATCGGTTTCAATCCAGTTAAGCCCATGTTCAACTACTTTTTTGAACGCTGACATGGTGTTTTCGGGAGCTAGAGTGTTTAACCCTCGATGCGCAAATACCCGGTTTTCTAGTTTCATTTATCAGTAGCCTTTTCGTTACCAGGTTGCCCTCATTGGCAGACCTACATTAACTATTAGAACTTTACGAAAATAATATAAGAAAACCCTGAATAAAAGTTGCTGCACATTTTTTCTTCTCCCTAAAAATGAAATTAGAAAATGTGCGAGAAATAAAAATCGGGTGGGTGGCATGAATAATGCCACCCACCCGAAATGCTTAGGCGAACCCGTTAAATCGGGCTACTTAAATGTTCCGCCAAGCAATACCACTGCCAGGAAGATCGAAGCTCTCCTCGCGACCTCCCGGCAAATAAACTACCGTAGATTGCGGATCCTCAGTGTTGTTGATGACGCAGTACTTGCCGGCCTTAACGAACTCTGCCACCTCACAATGAGGATTAGAAGAACTCCAGGCGGCATATTTTTCCTCGTTATGAGAAGCGAAGAACAAAATCCGCTCCAACAAACGAGCATTAGCAGCCGAATAGGGGAGCCCGGAAATATAAACCCCGCGACCCTTGCCGTACTCGTTAGCAGCCAACTGTACCTGCCCGTCCTCAGCACAAATCAAAGTGGTGTCTTCACTGATGGGGAAAGTATTTTGAACCGGTTCGCCAAAATCAATCGCCGCACCCTTATCCAAATCAGCGGTCACGAAGTGTTCAGAAACGACCTCGGGGAAATACTTATCGACCGAAAGAGTATGGTAGCGTTCCTCGTCAATGCCCAGCACATCCGCTAACTGGAAGAAGCGGCCGGGACGGTCACTAGAAGCTGGCTGACCAACCCCCACAAAAGCGCCCCCCTGGCGTACCCAGGAGCGAATAATGGAAACCAGGCGACCATCATTCCACACGTCCCCGCCAGTAAACGCAGTATTGTAAGGGCCGGCGTTAATTAGCACGTCAATATCGCTGGCAATCCCCTCGCTCAGTACGTCCTCGAAACTGATAAAACGCACATTTACCCGCATCCCGGATAGTGCTTCCAAAATACCGTAATAGGAATGGTTGTATTTATTCGGGAGGGCGTGTGCCACCGTAAATGCTTGCCAAGAACGCATCTTGCCCCAGGCATTCACAATCGCCACATTCAAAATCCCTTGAGCAGGTTCACTGTCGGTTTGCTCGTGAATATCGCGGAACTCGTTAGCAATATCGGTTACCGTGTCCACAAACTTCGGGAATTTGGCGGCCAAGCTCAAGTAACCGCCATAACCCATGCGGGCAATCGGGCTACGCAAAATCGCGCGTCGTGCCTTCCGCCAGTTATCCAAAGCTTCAATACTAGGGTCATTACCCTCGTAGAAAGTATCGGGGAAGAAATAGGGGAGGAAACGACCCTCGGTGTATTTAACCCCGGGAATATCAGAAATCATGCGGGTAGTGGTGCCATCTCCAATCGAACCCACCACTGCGTCTAAACCAAGCTTTTCAAAACCATCACGATAGGGCTCGGTGCCTAGCCACTGATCCCCTAAGAACATCATGGCCTCTTTACCGGCATCATGAGTATCCTTGACCATGGTTTTTACGTTTTCATGGACGAAGTCAGAGACGAAATCAATCCAATCTAGCTGTGCCTTGCTGGGGATACAGAAAGTCGAATTATAGGTTCCGCCATTTACGAAATCTTCAGGGAGAATCTGGTATCCCTTGGCTTTTTCAAACTCGGCCAAAGCCTCGGGGGACACGGTTGCCGCATAGCCAAACCAGTCCACAATTTTTTCCCGATGTTTCTCATCAAAAACCAGGGTGAACTGGTAAAAGAAAGTGGTAAACCGTACCACATCGGTTTGGGGATTATCCTTTAGCCACTTACGGAAAGTGTCCATCACGAACTGGTGGGTTTCGGGGTTACGAATATCGAAAGGAATCTCGTGTTCCTTGTCCCCCCAATCATTAGTCAGGTGGTTATACATTTCCACCGGATCCCAAATGATATAAGCCAGGAAAGTCACTGTGTATTCGTGCATCGGCTGGGCATCAGAAATCTTCACTACCTGCAAGGTGAAATCAACATCCCAGTTGGCGGCATCAACAACCTCACCGGTGGTACGGTCAATAACTTCCCAGTATTTCTTGGGATCTGCGTCTTGGTTAGCCTGCAACTGTTCGCTATAGAAACGTTGCATATAGGGAATAGACACTGAATCAGCTTCCGCTAGTACCCGCTGAGATAGCAGGTAAATCTGCGGGGTCTGCTCCATATGTTTACTGATGAACTCGTTATGTCCACGGGTGGGGAAATATGCCGAATAGACTTTTTTCCCGAGCTTCAGCACGTCCTCGTCAAGGTGAGTACCATCGGCGTTACGGATGGCGTCAGCGCCCCACAGTTCGCCGATACGCGCGGTTTCTGCTGCAAAATTTTCTTCACTGGGAAGAGTAAAACGACCGGTTGTCATCTTTTTCTTTCTGGTAGTAACTGGAAAATAAACGATTGGTATAGGTAGCTAGCAAAGCACTTAATTATAAGATTTGATAGCCGTGATATACCCCAAAAATGCAGGGAAAAATTACATCACTACCAGGCGGTATCCCATGCCACGGACGGTTACGATGCGTTCCGAACCAATCTTGCGGCGCAGGTAGCGCACATATACATCCACCACATTAGAACCGGGATCGAAATCGTAGCCCCAAACCATATCTAGCAGCTGGGAACGAGAAAGAACCTGGTCAGGGTGTTCCATGAACGCCTGCAGCATAGTGAACTCGCGGGCAGAGAGCTCTACCGGTTCCCCATCAATGGTCGCGCAGCGGGTTCGCAAATCCAGGTGCAGACCCCCCACATTGATTTGCACCATATTGGTGGGATCTTCAGAATTGGCGGTCTTCAGCCGCAGCCGGATCCTCGCTAGTAGCTCCTCGAAACGGAAAGGCTTCGACATATAATCGTCAGCACCCTGTTCCAGACCGGAAACAGTGTCCTCTACCGATGAACGGGCGGTCAATACAATAATCGGTAAAGTGGCTCCCTGACCGCGAATCTGCTCTAGTACTTCGAAACCGTCCATATCGGGAAGGCCGATATCGAGGACGATTAGGGAATAATCGCCGCCTAGAGCCCCCGAGATCGCGTCTGCACCTTTGTCGACTACAGTCACGTTATATCCGGCGGAAGTTAGTCCTTTAGCGACAAAAGAGGAGATGCCGGGCTCGTCCTCTACCACCAAAATACTGGTCATGTTTTATTCTCCTTGTAATTCATCTTTGCAATCATCATTTGAAATCGGCAGGCTGATATTAAAGACCGAACCAACTGAAAGCGCGGATCGGACTTGCAGAATTCCCCCATGGGCTTGCGCTATGGCGTTTACGATGGAAAGCCCCAGACCGGATCCCGCATAGGAGTGATTGACCCGCATGAAACGGCTAAAGACTTGCTCTTGATCTTTGGGGTCAATACCGATTCCCTGGTCGCGTACCCACAGGTTGAGGCGGTGGGTGCCTTCCACCGGGGGAACTTGCGAGAGCATCTGCAGGCTGGGAGCGGTGATAGTGTCGGCGGGCACCGGATTACCTTGCTGGTCCAGTAGGGGTTGCTGATAATCAATCCCCGCCCCCAGGGCAATTACGGTGCCGGGGGTAGCAAACTTAGAAGCATTTTGGGCGAGGGCGAGTAATGCTTGCTGCAGGCGTTGGGGATCAGCGGTGGTGGGGACGATGGTAAGGTTATCGATTCGCCAGTTGAAATTGCCTAATTGGGTGGCATTTTCGAAGACATCCATCAGTAAATCGCCGATATCTACCCGTTCGGGACGGATAAAGTCGGGGCGATCACTCTTGGCAACGGTAATCAGGTCTTCGGTTAGCCGGTGCATTCGCGAGAGTTCCTCTAAAGCCAGTTCGCGGGTGCGGGCAGTATCTTGAGGGTCGCCAGGGTTTAGCAGTTCTAGATGCCCGCGAACCACGGTTATGGGGGTGCGCAGCTCATGTCCCACATCGTTTAGCAGGTCGCGTTGTTCGTCGAAACTGGACTGCAGGCGGGCAATCATCGAGTTCATCTGCCGGGTAACATCTGCTAGGTCATCATCACCTTCTACCGGCAAACGCTTAGTTAGATCCTGTTCGCTGGTAATAGACGCCATCAAATTTCGCAACCTGCCAATAGGGGCAAGCAGTGACTGGGAAGCGCGTACATTTACCAAACCCACCAGGGCTAAGACCAAGAAGGAGATGCCAGCAAACAACAATAGTTGGGTTTGAGTCGGGGTAATATCAGCCGAATAGTTAGAGACGATCGCCAGCAGGGCATCATCGGTATCGGCTGCGCTAATCGGCACCATTCCCACCGCATAGGTGGCCTGATCGGTGCGGATCATAAACATTCTGGCCGAGTTGATATCGGAATAACTGGCTAGTTCTGCCAAAAGCTGCGCATCTTGATGGGCGGCGGAATCGCGCGCACCTTTTTGCTCAATTAATTGCCCGGCCGAAAATCCCAACAGACTACCGTTGTAGGGCGCATCTTCGGCAGCAATGAACTTACTTAAGGCATCTTTGGCTGAAACTATTCCTCCGTTTGATTTGCCACTTTCGGCTTTCACGAAATTGCGCAGATCATTGGTGATTAGCTCGGTTTGAGAACGCTCGGCGTGGGAGATTTGAAACATTCCACTGACCAACATAATCAGCCCTACGATCGTGAGAGCGAATCCGGAAATCAATACCGAATGCACCAGCATCCGGTTACGCAGGTTAGTAATCCGCAGCTTAGGGGCATTGCTTTGAGGCTGGATGGTTTTTTCTACTACTCGTCGTGGACGGCTTTGATAGGCGGCGCGTTCCCCAGAGGGCGGCGGGGTGGTTGCTACGGGCGGTAGGGAGGGGGAAAGAGGGGAAGGTGGGGCAGCGTTGGCAGGGTTGAGGATCTGCGGCAAGGGCTGATCCCCAGGTAATTGCACGGCAGGACGAGGCTGACTAGCCGCCAGCGTAGGGGGAGCCGGAACTGGGGAACCGCTAGAGCCTCCGGGATAGCTATTGCCCGGGTAGCTGAGTTTCTCACTCATGGCTGTCCCCCTTATTGGGAGCGGGAGCACTGGGGGGAAGCTGCGGAGCTTGCTGGGTAGCAACCGGAATCTGGGGTTCAAAGTTGACTGCCGGGCCCAAATCATAGACTCCGTTTAGCACCATAGCCCGCGTTCCGATTAAAACCGCAAGACAAAGGGCGGTACAGACAATTGCCACTGCTGCAAACTTGCGCACTTCGCCGCCCTCTCTTGTGATAACCGTTCGGTTGGGGCGTTCAGGCACCCCTCTCTCTAATCATTATAGATTATAGAGAGGGTAGTAAGGACAACCTATTTTACTTGATTAAGAAAATCGACTATGCGGCCGACGCCTTCTTCTAGATCTTCATCGCTTAACGCGTAGGAAAGCCGGAAGAAACCGGAAGGGCCAAAGGCCTCGCCAGGAACGACCGCCACTTCGACTTTGCGGAGCATTAAATCAGCCAATTCGGCGGAAGTCTGTGGGGTTTCGCCCGCGATTTCGCGTCCCAAAATACGTTCTACACTGGGGTAACAGTAAAAAGCGCCATGCGGCATAGGGACTTCGAGGTCTGGGACCTGGCGTAGTAGCTCCACCATCCGCTGACGCCGCCGATCGAAGACCTCTCGCATCTGCTGAACTTTATCGAGCGGACCGCTCACGGCCGCCAATGCCGCCCGCTGCGCAATATTCGAGACGTTCCCGGTGGTGTGGGATTGGAAAGCGGCGCAGGCTTTGATTACATCCGGCGGAGCTATCATCCAACCGACTCTCCAGCCGGTCATGGCATAAGTTTTGGCTACCCCGTTTAGCACCAGAGTTTGTTTTGCCAGTTCCGGAACCAGTTTCACAATATGTTCGGCATGAATCCCGTCATAGACTAGGTGTTCGTAGATCTCGTCCGTGATCACCCAGATCCCGTTGTCTAATGCCCACTGGCCAATAGCTTTTAGTTCATTCGCGTCATAGACCGCGCCGGTGGGGTTAGAGGGGCTGACTATTAAAAGAGCTTTAGTCTTCTCAGTTTTAGCGGAATCTAGCTGTTCGACCGTCACCTTATAGTGTTGATCTGCTCCAGCCATTACCGAAACCGGAACCCCGCCGGCGATCTTGATAACTTCCGGGTAAGTCGTCCAATAGGGGGTGGGCATTAGGACTTCGTCGCCGACCTCTACTATGGCCGAGAAAGCCTCGAAAACTGCCTGTTTGCCACCGTTAGTAACAATGATTTCGGTATTGGGGTCAACTTCGTAACCAGAATCCCGCAGGGTCTTCTTCGCGATCGCTTCCCGCAACTGGGGCAGGCCTTTCCCCGGGCTGTAATGATGCATAACGGGATCCGCGCAAGCAGCCTGTGCGGCCTCAACAATATAGTCAGGGGTAGAAAAGTTGGGTTCCCCGGCGCCAAATCCGATTACCGGGCGTCCCTGAGCTTTGAGTTCTTTCGCGGCCGCATCCACTGCCAGAGTGGCAGAAGGAGATATTTGCGCAAGACGATTCGAGATTCTGTGTTCTAGCTGTTTGTGCATAGCCCCATTTTGCCACGTCTGGCGATTGTTTACCTGCTACGACCAAAATGTGTAGTTGATTGTGTCCGGTGTGGTTGTCAGTAGTAGCCGCTAGCTTGTCGAGGGGAGTCAGAATATGCGTTTTTCCCCACTATGTGCCCGTAGGTTGGACGTGACCAGTAAAACCCCATAAACTTATTTAGCACCGTATTCGGTCAGCCTGATGGCTGGAAGGGCAGTGGCGCAATTGGTAGCGCAACGGTCTCCAAAACCGTAGGTTGTGGGTTCGAGTCCCGCCTGCCCTGCAAATTTGAAACCTGTGCCGGGCCCGGTACAGGACGAAATAGGGGCTTCGACGGGAGCTCCAAGACAGCAAGTGAGGAAACGATCTTGGCACCTAACGAGGGCGCAGCCTCCGTAGAGGCAGACGCAAAAGCGACAAAAAATGGTTTTTGGGGTCGCATCGTGCAGTTCGTGCGACAGGTCATTGCCGAGTTAAAAAAAGTTGTTTGGCCCACCCGCGATGAACTCACCACTTTCTTTGTGGTTGTGATTGTGTTTGTGCTGGCAATGATGGCTTTTTCAGGAGTTGTCGACGTCATCACCGCCTGGCTAGTAACCAAGGTATTTGGCGGTTAATTAAGGAGCAAGAATTGCAAACAGGCAATAAGGAGCAGGAAGAAAACACTGTGAGCAACGATCCCGTATTCTCCTCAGAGGCAGGTGCCTCCGCTGAAGTGAGTGCACAGGCTGCTGATAATGAGCAACCGGTGGCAGCAGAAACCGAGGCCAGGGTAGAAAACACCCCAGAAGAGCCGGCCGCTCCCGCTGAAGAAGCTTATGCCGAACCAGCAACCGTTCCCGCACAGATAGAACTCACGGATACCCCCCAAGATCAAGAGCTCGCCCCCTCGGCTACTGCGGAAGAGCTTTCTAAGGCTGAACAAGACAAGTTGCGCGAGGAACTAGAGTTTCTGCCCGGCTACTGGTACGTTCTGCATACCTATTCCGGATATGAGCGGCGGGTGAAAGCCAATCTGGAACAGCGAATCGTTACTTTCAATATGGAAGATCAGATCTACCAGATTGAAGTACCGATGGAAAAAGTCGTCCAGGTAAAATCCACTGAACGTAAAGTGGTGGATCGGGTACGGATTCCCGGTTACGCCCTCGTACGGATGGAAGCCGTCGAGGACGCCCCCGATGCTTGGCGGGTAGTTAAGGACACTCCCGCGGTCACCGGATTCGTGGGTGATTCACAGCATCCGATGCCTTTGACCGAGGACGAAGTAGTTTCCATGTTGGCGCCTACTCCTGCCTCCATTAAGGCTGCGGAGCTGCAAGATGAGCGCGCCAGCCAGGCCAAGCAGCCGGAACAACCGGTTATTGAGGTTGATTTCGAGGTCGGAGAGAACGTAACTGTTACCGACGGCCCGTTTGCGACTATGCCGGCTACCATTTCAGAGATCATGCCTGACCAGCAGAAACTTAAAGTTCTGGTGGTTATCTTTGATCGCGAAACTCCGGTAGAGCTTGGATTTAACCAGGTAGCAAAGATTTAATTGCTCACAGTGAGCAGTCCTAATTGGTTGTAAGGACGGGTGCGCCCTTAGAATGGACGACTGTGCTGGTAGTTTTTCTACGGAAAAATTGCCAGACCGCAAAGAGTTTCCGGCAACCGCCGGGAAAGTAAAATCAAGAAATTATATTGAGAAGGACCCTATATGCCTGCCAAGAATAAAAAGGTAATCGGCCTGATCAAGTTACAGATCGAGGCCGGTGCTGCAAACCCGGCGCCTCCAGTAGGCCCCGCGCTTTCGCAGCACCAGGTAAATATCATGGAGTTCTGCAAGGCCTACAATGCGGCTACGCAGGATCAACGCGGGAACGTGATCCCGGTAGAAATCAGTGTCTACGAAGATCACTCCTTTGACTTTGTTCTCAAGTCCCCGCCGGCTGCCCAGCTGATTAAGAAAGCTGCTGGGATCGCTAAGGGCTCTGGTACTCCGAACACCAATAAGGTGGCAAAGCTGACCATGGCCCAGGTTAAAGAGATTGCCGAGCAAAAGAAGGATGACCTGAACGCGAATGATATCGATGCGGCCGCAAAGATTATCGCGGGAACGGCTCGTTCAATGGGAGTTGTCGTCGAGGGCTAACCCGGCGAACAATCAAAAAAAGACTATTAACCGTGGAGGGGAATGTGCGCCCTCACCACAACCTGCAAGGAGAAAAGCAGATGAAAAAGCACTCGAAAGCCTTTAACCAGGCTGCTGAGAAAGTTCATAAGGATCGTCTCTACCAACCGCTAGAGGCTTTCCGCTTGGCCAAGGAAATTTCTTCCACCAAGTTCGATTCCACCGTTGACGCGGTTTTCCGGCTCACGGTTGATCCGCGTAAATCGGATCAGATGATCCGGGGCACCGTTTCTTTGCCTAATGGCACTGGTAAGACCGTTAGGGTCCTGGTTTTTGCCAATAGCCCCAAGGACAAGGAAGCGTTAGAGGCTGGAGCCGACGAAGCCGGCGGCGATGAACTGATCGAAAAAGTGCAAGGTGGATACTTGGACTTTGATGTGGCGGTAGCTACCCCGGACATGATGGGTAAAGTGGGACGCCTCGGTCGCGTCCTCGGCCCGCGTGGCTTGATGCCGAACCCTCGTACCGGCACCGTCACTATGGATGTTGCTAAGGCAGTTAAAGAGATCAAGGGTGGTCGTATCGACTTCCGGGTTGATAAGCACGCCAACCTACACGTAGTGCTGGGTAAGAGCTCTTTCGATGCCGAGAAGCTGGCAGAGAACTACCAGGCAGTTCTGGATGAGATCCTGCGTCTGCGTCCGGCAGCCCTAAAGGGTCTGTACATCAAGAAGATCGCCGTTTCTACTTCGATGGGGCCGTCCATCCCCTTGGATAGCTCGCTGACGAAAGATCTAGCGACTGACGATCCTCGCTAAGGATTGCCGCACCCGCCTGCGGGCGTGGTGTAAATAGCTGAAAATCTAAGGGGATCCCGCCGGTGGAAAAATCCACCGGCGGGATCCCCTTTTTACTTTCTGCGGATTGGCACCAGAAATGGGGGCTGGCTCGGTAAAAGCACTCCGGGGACCCCGGTGACCCTCGCTTCGCTCGGCTCAAGCCCCCTCTCGCATCTTTTACCGGCCACGCCCCCAGGTAGGAAAATCAGCCGAAGTAGCAGTTATCAAAGGTGCTCTGCCGGCGGCCTAGATCATAATGGCTGCGGCAATTTGATTATCGATACTGTAGCGGCTGTCCTTAATCACCACGATGCACATTTTCCGTTTACGGGAAATAACCGTGATTTCTTGGCCACTGTAGCATCCTAAGCGAAACAGGAAACTATCCATCTCGGGGTCATCGGTAGCTATATCTTTGACGATATAGGTTTGACCTTCGATAGCTTCCAGAAGATTCATTCTTTCCTTAGTCTGGCAGGCCCCTTTTGTCTGGCACGCTAGTGACAGTGACATTTCGGCTCACCTGCTTGGTTAGTGATACCTACTATTTGCAGATTATGACGGTTTCCGGGGCTGGGTGCAACCTCGGGATTGAAAGTGCAGGAGGAGGAAATCGGGCAACCGATACATTTGGTGCCTTTGCGCTTCTCTTTGACGATATAGGTGATGGCTCCACTGACGATCGCCACTAGTGCCAGGCTGGCAATAATTGTACTCAATTCGCTTCCTCTTTCTTAGGCGGCTTTCTCAACTTGTTGATGCAGGTTGTATTGAGCGGAGAAATTGGCGTGAATCTGCCGGGAGATTAGGGTAATCACCCCGGCCATTATGGCTACTGCCAGTAGCCCCGGGAGGAATCCGGCAGCCAGGTGCCCGTACACCACCAGCGTTCCCACCTGATTTACCAGGAAGGCAATGGTGTAACCGGTGCAGAACTGCAATCCGATGGCGCTCCACAACCAGCGACGATCGCGCATCTCGGAGTTCATGGCGCCGATAGCGGCGAAGCAGGGCGGGGTGTACAGGTTAAAGAACAGGTAGGCGAGGGCGCTTACCGAGGTAAGCCCCATAGTGGCAGCAACGGTGTTGGCTCCACCAGTCATTGCTAGTTCATCGGTATCAATAAAGCGGGTCAGACCGTAAACCACCGCCAAGGTGCCGACTACGTTTTCTTTGGCGATAAACCCAGTGACCGCAGCAGCTGCCAGCTGCCAGGTGCCAAAACCTAGCGGAATGAGCAAGAAGGAGAAGGGGGTAGCAATAGAAGCCAGGATCGAAGTGTTTTCCGCACCCTCTTCGACTACTTGGAAACTCCAATTGAAGGTTTGCATAAGTTGGACTACCAGGTTACACACCAAAATGATGGTAGCGGCCTTAATAATGTAAGCCTTCGCCCTTTCTAGCATCGACAAGGTGGCATTCCACAGGGAAGGAACCCGGTAACGAGGTAGTTCCATGATGAAGAAAGTTTTCCGGAACTTGTGTCCGGTGACCATCTTTACCAGTAGTGCGCCCAGGAAGATCAGACACAGCCCTACAAAGTAGCTAACCCAACTCACCCAAGCAGACCCGGCAAAGAAAGCTCCACCAAATAGCGCGATCACCGGGATTTTTGCTCCACAGGGTATGAACGAAGCTAGCATCGCGGTGGCGCGACGTTCGCGTTCATCGCGGATGGTCCGGCAGCTCATAATCCCGGGAATGGCGCAACCGGTGCTGATGACGATGGGGATTACAGATTTACCGGATAGCCCCACCCGCTTGAAGATGGGATCTAGAACGGCACTTACCCGCGCCATATATCCGGATTCCTCTAATAGTGCCAGCAGGAAGTACATCACCATCACTAACGGGAGGAATCCGATTACCGCACCTACCCCGCCAATGAGACCGTCGGCAATGATGGTGCGTAACAGGGCAGGCGAATCCGCCATTTGTTCGCTGACCCAGTCTTGGAAGGCTTCGATCCAGCCGACTAACCAGTCGGCGATAAGGGGGCCAAGATAAGTTTGAGAAATCGCAAATACCGCCCACATAATCGCCGCGAAGATTGCTATCCCCGCAAATTTGTTGGTTAGTACCGCGTCTAGGGTGTCTTGACGAGTGTGAGCGGCAACTTTCACTTTCCGGGTTTCGACCGCGTCCACTACCGAGTCTACGAACTGGTAGCGGCGCCGGTCTTCTATATCGACTGCCTGCTTATCGGTAAGATCAATATCTGCTTGCAGGTAGGGGGCTTTTTGTTTTTTCCCTTCCTGACTAAAAACTGCGCGCAGAACCTGATCTAGGCCGTTGTTCTCTTTTGCGGTGGAAACCGTAGGTATCACCGGGCATCCCAGTTCACGTTGCAGCTTCTGGGCGTCAATCTGGGTCTGTTCCTTCTCGTTGATATCGCTTTTATTGAGGGCGACTACGGTAGGAACCCCTAACTCCAGTAGTTGGGTGGTAAAGAATAAAGAGCGGCGCAGGTTGGTGGCATCAACGATATTGACAATAGCGTCCGGAGCCGCGTCATGAACGTATTTACTGGTGATGCTTTCTTCCGGGGTAAAGGGGGACATGGAGTACGCACCGGGCAAATCCACGGCCGTGGCATCGCGATTACCGCTGAGCTCATTTCTTAGTTTAGCCTCAGCTTGTCCTACGGTGACTCCGCCCCAGTTGCCCACTTTGGCTTTTTGACCGGTTATAGCATTAAACATAGTGGTCTTACCGCTATTAGGATTGCCGGCGAAAGCGATTCTCATAACCCAGTCCTCTCGTGAATTCGTAATATTAATTCGGGAACTTATGTTCACCTAACTAATTACGACAATAGTCATTGTAAGGTACAACCTTACTAGGACGTAAAGCCCGGAATATGCCTGAGGCAGCAATAAAACAGCACCGCCGAGGGGAGAGGGATTCTAATAAATTACTTTCCTGAATCCCTTAAGGAACCTTTTTGCTCTGGCAAGCTCAATGCCACGCAGGTAAGTTTGCGTTCGCCCTTATCCTGCCAAGTAGTTTCGGTAGGGGTTAGTGGATACAAATCCCACTTGGAATCGCGATAACTAATCCCCACAAAACCTTCGAACTCTCGGGCGCATTCTTTAAGCGCCAGGTCGTAAAGCTGCTTTTGTCCCGGGTAGCTATTGCCCGATAGCTTCTTTATGCCCACCACTTGTGAGTTATGGGAGTGTTGGCAATCTACCCGTTCCACCTGCCCAGCGGGTTGCGCACCGGTGAGCACTTCCTCTGCCATGTTAAAACAGTCGCCCACTTTAAGATCAGAAGTGGCAACTGGTTGCGAAGCGCATCCGCCTAAGAATCCGCAGTTTGCTAGAGCCAGGGCACAAAAAAGGGTAAGGCGCCGTTTCAACTGGGCAAACGGATAGGCACTCATCACTTACAGATTATCCCTTAATAGGGGAAAACTGCGTGGATCAGGAAATAACTGATAGCGCCAATGAGTGCGGCGCCGGGCAAAGTCAGCACCCAGGCAATCGCAATATTGCCGGCAACTCCCCAACGTACTGCAGAAAGGCGCTTAGTGGCTCCCACCCCCATGATGGCGGAGGAAACCGACTGCGTAGTGGAAATCGGAGCGTGCCAAACGAATGCGGTCAAATAGAGAATGGTAGCGGAAGTAGTTTCTGCCACGAAGCCGTGGGCGGGAGTAACATCAATAACCTTCGATCCTAAGGTGTGCATGATTCGCCCACCGCCGAAGTAGGTGCCCAGAGAAATCGCACCGGCGGCAGCCAGTTTTACCCAAAAAGGAATCTGCATGGAGCCATTGGCGTCGGTAGCATGATAGCCGGCAGCTAGTAGCGCCATAGTAATAATTCCCATGGTTTTTTGGGCGTCCTGCAAACCGTGACCAAGCGCCATCGCTGCCGCGGAAAAGCGTTGCAGGAAACGGAAGTTGTTCATAGTGCGGTGATAGCTGGCTCGTTGGAGCGCCGAAAGTAAAAACCGCATGACGAAATAAGCCGTGAAAAACCCGATTAGAGGCGAAACTACCATAGGAATTAGTACGTGATTGACTATCCCCATCCATTTCACAGTGATAGTCGCGGCCAGTCCCACTCCCGCCATGCCTCCGATCAGGGCGTGGGAAGACGAAGATGGCAGCCCGAAATACCAGGTGATGATATTCCAGGCGATTGCCCCGACCAGCGCCGCCAGAATTACCACCAGCCCATGGTGGCGGTCAGCCAGCGAAGTGGATTCGGTGAAATGGGAAATATCAATAATCCCGTTACCGATGGTTTGGGCTACGCCGGTGCCTAGCATCGCCCCGATAATGTTCATGATTGCCGCCATTAAAAGAGCGGCTTTAGGGCGCATTGAGCGGGTAGAAACACAGGTAGCAATGGCATTAGCAGCGTCATGGAAGCCATTGGTGAAATCGAAGATTAAGGCAATGGCGACGACCGCGATCACCAACCCCAAGGTGATATCCACGGTTTAAGACTCCTTGATGTAGATAGCCTCAACCGCGTTGGCTAAGGTTTCAAAGGAATCACACGCGGTCTCTAGCGACTCGATTACGTCCTTAATCTTGATTACGTAGATAGGGTCAGTTTCGGAAGCAAATACTTCTGCCAGCATCTTCCGGTACTGTTTGTCGCCCTTGTTCTCTAGGCTGTTAATGTGCACCGTGAAATCTTTAAGGTCGCGTCCTCCCCGCAGCTTGGGGATGGCGAGAGCTGTTTCCTGGGCGCATTCACGCAAAATATTTGCCTGCTTTTCTAGCCTGCGAGGAATATCCTGAATCTCGTAGAGGACGATTAAGTCTCCGGCCTCATCGATTCCGTCCATGCAATCATCCAAGGCGCCGGTTAGCAAGGAGATATCTTCCCGATCCATGGGAGTAACGAAAGTTGCATTCAGCATGCTCATGGTGCGGTGAGTAATCACGTCTGAGTCATGCTCTAGATCGTGGAGTTGCGCACGTAGCTCCTTGCGTTCCTCAAGAGAGTCAACCTGGGTGATTTTCAACAATAGTTCGGATGCGGCATCTAAGTTTTGTGCCGCTTTCGTGAATAGGTCGAAGAAATCTTCTTCTTTCTGCTTCTTCTTGAACAGCATTCGTGCCTCCTTGGCGAAGAACCATCCGTCTTTAGAGTATCCAACTTTTGTTCGTAATCTAAAATTCTACTTCCGTTAACTTTTTGGGGAAATAAATCTGGCTTTAACTGCAAAAATGCTAACGAGAGGTGGTAGTGTATCTGGGGCTTTGCTGGCCAAGGGACGGTAATCAAATGGGAATTTAAGCACCGGATAACCGGCGATGTTGGTAGGGAGCTAATAACTTAAGGTGAAAGGCGGACTAACGGCCTAAAAAGGGTAGCTTCCCAAATTTGTTTACTTGCGAAAATGGGGAAGTAAGTTCAGGGTAATAGGACAGGAAAGCCCCGGTAGGCCTTATCCTGCATTATGACTTTTTATTAGAGAACGGCAATGCTAAATTGGTTGATATATAACGACAGATAGTTAGATAAAATGATGCTAATTTTCCCTCCGACTATGTGATGAGGTAGCCGTGAAACGCACAGGAAGTAACATGAGCGGTAAAAATGCTGATCTGAACACTGCGGATAATGACATTCAGCCTAGTCAGCTAGCTGCTGATCATGGAAACACCGGCACTGCTACTAGCGAAAGCGGCAAAGCTTCGGTTCTTAATAGGCGTACCCTAGGGGTGGCTTCGGTTCTGGGGCTACTGTTCGCGTCCTTGTTGGCGGGCACTTTATTTTTCACTTCCGCAGATGATTCCGCTTCCCCGGCTCCCAAGGTTGACGCTAAAACTGTTTCCGGCAATACCGTGTCTGCGCATGCTCAGATAAAACCGGCGGAGTTCTCTACCGCTAACAGCTTTTACCATTCAGTTCTAGACCCTGCTAATGTTTCCGCTAGCCCGAAGGCAGGGAGGGCATTGGCAGCTTCCCGCAATCAGGGAGCTGCTGAAACTTCCGCGGCTCAAAGTACCTCTGCGAATAGCGCCCATTCGCAATGCTCGGACGCTGCTTGCCTATCCCCCAGGCGCGCCCCGGTAGCTACCACGGGGAAGTTTAAGTTGTTTAAGTTGGGGGTTGCGGATTCTGCGCTTGTGAGGAAGTGTATGACTCCTAGAACGTGGTGTTCTGCTGGCGATGGTGAGCTGGTTGCGGGTGCTAAGTTTGCCTTGTATAAGGGTAGTAGAGTCGATGACGCTAATAAGGTTGGGGAGTATACCGTTGGTGAGGGCGGTCTTGAGATTTCTGATTTGCAGGTAAATCAGTCTTACACGTTGAAAGAGGTTGCGGCTCCTGCGGGTTATGAGCTGAATCCTGATACTACAGTCTTTAAAGTCTTTGCTGATGGTAAAGTCGGGGGTCTGAATGGTAAAAGGTATAAATACTTCGATAATAACGAGTTCTACTTCCCGAACCTGAAGGCTCCGGTTCCTGAGGTTTGGTTGTTTAAGTTGGGGGTTGCGGATTTAGCGGTTTGTTCGTGGGGTTCTTGTTCTGCGGATAATGGTGTGCTTTTGGATGGTGCTGAGTTTGCCTTGTATGAGGGGACTGCGGCTGATGAGGCTCATAAGGTTGGGGAGACTTTTACTGTTGGTCAGGATGGTTTGAAGATTCCTGGTTTGCAGGT
>QWCQ01000126.1_pt1 | contig 121865 bp, 78 predicted proteins | sample 1972701 | NCBI WGS metagenome assembly QWCQ01 (sample SAMN09866704, study PRJNA288562) | Human gut metagenome isolate pre4_stool, whole genome shotgun sequencing...
CCTTACCTTACTACAACAAAGGTAAAAACAGCCCGTTCAACTGACCTATTCTCGGGTCGATTTCTTTTCACTCTGCAAACTTAAAGTAGGGACGCACGGTCGTGCGTCCATCCCCGTTAAAACTACGATGCTGGAACCTTTGATGCAACAGACGACAACGGACGCCCTCCGACTAGACACTCACCGTGCATCCCTACACAGGGCTACTCGTATTGCGGTACTACAACGAACGACTGCATCTGCACGGAGCCCTCTACCACAACAAAAAAAGAGGATAATACCGCAAACCAGTACCATCCTCCCGTAGTGGAGCATATCGGACTTGAACCGATCACCTCGACACTGCCAGTGTCGCGCTCTAGCCAGATGAGCTAATGCCCCAAAAGTTCCAAAGAAAGTAAGACCTTTCCCACTCGGGATATCTAACGATCTGTGGCAAAGGTAATGAAAACTTTCCACTTAACCCAGGTTACTCAATTTCAGCAAGTCAGCGACAAAGCTGACGCATTATAATCAGCCGTCTAGAAGCTACACATGACGATAACTAGGGATACACGGTTCGACTATCGCTATAGAGTAGCTATGGCACCTCTCTGATTAGACCTTCCTCCCGAAGAATTAAATTCCCACCTAGGAATTTCCCAAATAGCTACCTAGGAATTCCCCCAATTCCTACCTAGGAAATAAAAAATACTTCGGAGGAATCAAATGAAACTTCGGAGGAATCAAAAAATAAGTCCGCACACGACAAGGCTGACTACCTCTTCCTCGTTATTTCACAGAGAAAAAGAGCTTGTAAGTGACCATCGGCATAAAGCCCTGCGTGTACATCGTTGAGTACTCACCGTTATCAAAGAGGATAGACATAACGTTCTTACGGTTCGTCACATTCTGCAGGTCTACCGCCCACTCTTGAGTGATACGCTGACCTATCTGGCGAGCACCTATCTTTAAGTCTGCTCGGAGGTAATCCTTAGCTTGAAGAGCATTGACTTGTGTCTTGTCAAGCTCTATCTGACCACTCTGCTTATGCAGATCCTCTCGTATTGGTGTGTAGCGGATGCCCCCCGCATAGGAGGCCTTGAGATCGGTAAAGAGCGCCCAGTGCTTCGGCAACTTCCACTCATATCCACCCGTTAGATTGACAAGGTATCGACCATCGAAGACCGTACTCCACCACTCTTTCTGAAATCCTGTCGTATAGGTCGAACTGTAGAGTGAAGCGTTGAAGAGGAGGTAGTAGTTATTGCTATAAAACTTCTCCACCGTAAACTCTACACCGTAGTTTCTACCACGTCCCTTATTGACTAGATCACTCTGACGCTCTATGTAGTTTTGCCCAGCACCTCCTATCTCTAGGAGCGTCCATATAGAGTTCGGATCATTGACCACAGGGACTTTGTATAGCTCCTGATAGTATCCCTCTATCTTAGCATGCCAGTTGGGCGCAAAAGCCCAGTCATAGTAGAGATCCACTTGCGCACTACGTGTGAAGTCAACCCGCTTATTGCGATATTCGATACCTTGCGGTGCATAGTAACGGATGAAGTAGAAGGAGCGAGGGAGCATCTGACTATACAGTCCCGCAGCAAGACCGATGGTATGAGAGCGAGTTGGCTGATACTGGAAGCCCATACGGGGCTCGATAGCATAGCGATCATTGATCGTAAGGTACATACTATGTAGTCCCAATGTGGCTGTCCAATAGTCTCCTAGGCGATGACGATACTGTCCATAGGCTCGGATCAAGCCATAGAGCGGACTCTCCTCAGCAATCGTCCGTACGCCTTGAGTAAACGTACTATCAGCCGTCTGCTCCAAGTAGCGTGCATCAAAGAGATCACCTCTGACTCCCGCCACGAGCAAGCCCTCCCGAGTAGGATGCCACGTAAGGTCTGAGTGTAGGGTCCACCTATTCTCCTGTGCAGCCTCCGACCACATGAGATGCCACTGAGGATCCTGCTTGCCTCCTCGGAGGTTCATCGTATCAACAGGCATACTGGTATCAGAGCGCACGAAGGAGAGCTGCGTACGGAGTGACGTACGGGAGGAAAACTGTACGCTGTGTGTCAGCCCTGCAATATAGACTGTAGAGTTGATTGCCAAGCGCTGTGCGAAGGAGAGCTTACTAAAGTCGTAATCGGCATATTCAAAATTGTCTCCCAGCTCATTTGTGGCAAAGTGTATGTGACTCTTACTAAATAGTCCGACGAAAGAGAGCGTATGCCCATGCCCTAGGTCGAAGTGGAGCTTCGTCGTGAAGTCTTGATAGCGTGGTACCACTGGCATCTTAAAGCCTAGAGCATGCACTATATCAGGGACTGAGTAGCGATAAGAAGCAAGGTAAGACGATTGACTCCCCTTACGCAGGTACCCCTCAGCCCCTAGCTCTAATCCAGTAAAGCCTGACTGTAGCCAAAACTCATGTCGCTCAAGATTGCCACGGCGTAGACGCAAGTCAAAGATACCCGAGAGCGCATTGCCATAAGGAGCTGGCCAAGCACTCAGGTGAAAGTCCGAGTTGGTCAGCAGATTGGTATTTAGATAGCTTACCTGTCCTCCAGTCATACCGACACCTGTATTGAAGTGGTTGGGGTTGCTGATCTCGATACCATCTAGGATCCACTGCACCCCAGCGGGTGAATTACCTCGTATGATGATATCGTTGCGAGAGTCGTTGACAGGCATGATACCAGCGAAGCTACGCACCATACGAGCAGGGTCGCCTAAAGAAGCAGCAAAGCGATACGCCTCATCAACGCTAAAGCTACGCGCTCCAGCTAGGCTAAGCCTATTCGTAGGAGTACTCTTGTCATACGGAGCGGTCACAACCACAGCATCAAGCTTGGTATCTGACGGAGTCAAGGTTATATGCAGCACGCTCTGCTTGCCTGCGACAACGAGGAGATCTACCTCCTGAGACTCATAACCTACACAACTAATCTGCAGGGAGCAGCGACCTACAGGTAGCCGTAGAGAGAACTTCTGATCTGAGCCTGTCGTTGTCCCTACGAGTGGATCACTACCGACTAATACGATCGAAGCTCCAACGATCGTGTCATCAGGTACTGCGGAGATGACCTCTCCGCGCACCTCTTGTGTAAATGGCTCCTGAGCATTCAACCGAGCATTTAGATAAGCGGTAAATTCAAGGGTAATGATAAGTAAGACGAGCTTAGTAAGATGTTTCATACGAGTTTGAGAAGATTGATTTCACTCGCAAAGGTACTCCAAAGATGTTAACGATGTGTGACACATACACTTCGGCAGTTTCTATCCTAAAAGGTCTTCATTGCACAAAAAGCATGACACAGATCATCGTTGCATATACATTTCGCTATATGGACTTGTTCCTAAAAGGTTAGTATCTCCATTTTCACTATCTTTGGGGAGTGAACGAACTTAGCTCAACTAATTCAATACAGATCAATCAATAACATCATACCATTATGAAGACTACTCCATTTACAGAGCGACACATAGCACTGGGTGCTAAGATGCACGACTTCGCAGGCTACAATATGCCTATCGAGTATCCTACCGGAATCCTTGAGGAGCATATGAATGTGATCAACGGCGTCGGCGTCTTTGACGTGTCACACATGGGAGAGTTTTGGGTCAAGGGACCGAAGGCTCTCGAATTCCTACAGAAAGTATCGAGCAACGATGCCTCCAAGCTGGAGGTTGGTCAGATACAGTACAGCTGCTTCACGACGGAGCAAGGCACACTACTAGACGACTTCCTCGTATATCGCTACGAGGAGAACAAGTACATGCTCGTACCCAACGCTGCCAACGTGGTTAAGGACTGGGCATGGTGCCTCAAGCAAAACGATATGGGCGCTGACCTAGAGGATGGCTCCGCCAAGGTCGGACAGCTAGCCGTACAGGGCCCGAAGGCGACACAAGTCCTGCAGCGCCTGACGGACATCAATCTACTCGACATCCCCTACTACCACTTTACGGTAGGCATCTTCGCAGACTGCCCCAACGTGATCATCTCCAATACGGGCTACACGGGCTGCGGAGGCTTCGAGCTTTACTTCTTCCCCCAGTATGCCGACAAGATCTGGGACGCTATCTTTGAGGCTGGCAAGCCCGAGGGAATCATGCCAGCTGGTCTAGGTGCTCGTGATACGCTCCGTCTGGAGGCTGGTTTCTGCCTCTATGGCAACGATATCGACGATCAGCACACATCACTAGAGAGTGGCCTAGGCTGGATCACCAAGCTCACGGACAATAAGCCTGAGCTCGTAGGCCGTGAGGCTCTACTCAAGCAGAAGGCCGAGGGCGTAACGCGCAAGCTCGTAGCCTTCGAGATGGTCGACAAGGGCATCCCCCGTCAGCACTACGACATAGTCAACGAGGCTGGCGAGAAGATCGGCGTCGTCACCTCTGGTACCATGTCTCCCGCACTCAAGGTGGGCATCGGTATGGGCTACGTCTCTACGGAGTACAGCAAGATAGACAGCAAGATCTACATCTCCGTCCGCAAGCGCAACCTCGAGGCTAAGGTGGTCAAGCCCCCCTTCCGCAAGTAATCACATGCTGCGCTAAGCGACAAGCAGCACGCTAAGCAAAGCCCTCCACTGAGCAACTCATCCTCACTCGTGGAGGGCTTTGACAATACAACCTACTCTCCTACCAATTCGCTAATCCATCCGATGAAGGCATCAGATACTTCCATTTTCAACGCTCTTAGTCCCGACACCTCTCTATTCTTCATACCTCCTTACCAGAGAGCTTACTCCTGGGAGAAGGAGCAGATATATCGTTTCTTCGATGATGTCATGAGATTAGTTCGCTCCGAGCTAGACCCCAAGCAGCATAATAAGCAGGAGCACTTCTTCGGAACACTCGTCTACAAGTCGGAGCCGACAGCCTCCTTTATCAATCTCAATGTCATCATCGACGGACAGCAGCGACTCACCACATCGCTCCTCTTCTGCATCGCTCTGCGCGACCTCGCCACTGATCCACAAGAGAGGGCAAGCATAACCAATACATTGCTAACCAGTAGCAACTCCTCATTTGAAGATCGTGTCAAGCTCAAGCAAGTCACGGCAGACTTCGAAGCCTATCGAGCATTGGTGAGAGGCGATGAGGAGACAATCCCTGGTAAAGTAACCAACGCCTACAAGCTCTTCATCAAGCTCTTGACGCCTAAACTGCAGATAGAGGGGCTTACCATACGGCACTTCATCACAGCTCTACAGCGGATCAACGTGGTCACCATCCTGCTAGATGAGAGGCCCTACAAGGGCGAAGACCCACAGGTTATCTTTGAGACGCTTAATTCGCTCGGCAAGCCACTCACCCTATCAGATCTCATCCGAAATTACATCTTACTCGGGATGCCTAGCAAGGAGCAGACGAAAACTTACGATGAGGAGTGGCAGCCTAAGATAGAGCAGCCACTCGGCGAAGCTTATCTCTCTAAGTTCTTTCGCGACTACCTCCAGTGCCGAGACAAGAAGCCCTACAAGGTGGTCAACGACAACAACACCAAAGAGCTCTACTACCAGTTCAAAGAGTTTGTCGAGCAGACCTTCACCAGCCGAGACTCCCTTATAAAGGATATACAGTCCTATGTGCCGTGCTACCTAAGCATCATAGACCCATCGCACTACGAGGACGCGACCTCGGACAGCGAGACGATCCGAGAGCTCCTGCGCAACATCTTCGAAGACATCACGAGCGAAGCCTTCAAACCTGTTGTTCTAGAGCTACTGCACATGTATCAAGCCAAGGCTCCAGCGACCACCATCAGTGGTGCTCTGCTGATAGAGACCCTAAATAGCATACGTACCTATCTGATTCGTCGACGTGTCCTAAGCTTGACGATTGGAGAGAATATGAACATTCCCCTACTGACCTCATATCTTCCAGCCATAGCGAACCACCAAACTTCGCTCATGGACGTTTTAACCAACCAATTCTACCAGCTACGTCTTCCCAATGACAAGGAGGTGCGAGACACCTTGGAGCGCATCGCTTTTTACAAGGATCTGCGAAGCTATAGTAAGTTCATCCTAGGCAAGATGGAGGAGCGACAGACAAAGGTGGCGGTTCCTTTTAGGGATAAGGCAATCACCATCGAGCATATTATGCCACAGACGCTCAACGAGGTGTGGTGCTCCGAACTGGGCGAGGAACATGCAGAGGAGGTGCACCAGCACTACTTGCACAACATCGGCAACCTCATACTCACGGAGTTCAATAGTGAGATGGGCAATAAGTCTTTTGCGGACAAGAAGGCACGACTCTCCATTTCGACCATACTATACGGCAAAGAGATCTGCCAGTATGAGCAGTGGTGTGAGGAGAGCATCCTTGACCATCAGAATCGTATGATCAGTCTCTTCCTAGCCACCTTCGCACTGCCCGATGAGTACAAGTTGGCTAACAATTGGAGAGACGCCGACAAGGAGGCATCAGAGACGCTCTTCTACCCACTGGAGTCTGATCCGACGATTCTACCTAAACGCAAACCAAAAGAGATCGTACTATTTGGCGAGTCCTTTCCAACCAAAACATGGCGAGAGGCATTGCTCATCTTCTTCAAGCAGATCTTAGAAAGTGACCCACGAGCAAGTGCCCTACTCCTCAGTAATCAACTTGAGACCTTTGGCAAGTCCAATGCGTTTATCCCTTGGAAGGAATTAAGAAAGGAGATACATGAGCACTCCAATCCAGACTACAAGTGGTGGTTCAAAACTTTAGACAACAAGTTTTGCGAGGAACTCAAAGAGATTGACGAGGAGTGCCTTTTTGTCTATGTCAATCACAGCCGCATAGCAATCCTTGATCGCATCGCTAGAGTGATGCGACTGCTAGACTTAGACTCCGAGGAGGTCATCATTAAACTATAAACGAGCAGACACATTTATGAGAGAAGTAACTTTTGACATTTGTCCTTGCCCTGCGCTCTACCCTTACTACCATCAGGAGGACAGCGTGGTGGTCGTGGTGGACATACTGCGCGCTGGCACCTCGATGGTGGCAGCCTTTGACCATGGCGCTAAGGAGATCATTCCCGTGGCGACGACCGAGGAGGCCAAGAGCTTTCTCGGCAAGGGCTACGTGGTAGCTGCCGAGCGTAATGCGATGCGTTGCCCGTGGGCTGACCTAGGCAACGACCCCTCCGAATTTACCGCTGAGCGGATCGGCGGACGCAGCATCGTATTCACGACGACCAACGGTACCCAAGCCATTCACGCAGCTCGGGAGGCTGGCGCAGCGGAGATCATCGTAGGCGCTTTTAGCAATCTCACCGCCGTAGCGCGTCATTGCCAAGCTTCGGGGCGTGCCGTGACGGTGCTCGCTTCTGGCTGGCAAAACAGCTTCTGCATCGAGGACACGCTCTACGGCGCAGCGCTCCTAAACAAGCTAGAGGAGCTGGGCACAACCTACCGACTCACCGACAGTAGCCGCACGGCACTGGAGCTTTACCGCGAGCACCGTGCCCACCTCTACGACTACCTCTACAATTGCGATCACAACCAGCGTCTGATACAGCGTGGCTACCCCGAGAGCTTACGTCTTTGCCTCGAGCAAGACAGCTCGATACACATTCCCACGCTCAACGAAGCTGGACAGCTATATGTCTAAACCGCTGCCCTCAGCGCTAATTTCCGTACATTTGCAACGCAAGTAGTTTCAGACCCATTATACACAACCCGCTATGATTAGTTACTTTGTCCTTGGTGATACGATTTATGCCGTCTCACACACCACAGCTCTCAGCAAGGAGACCTGCGAGCGTCTCTCGTGGCTCTTTGGCGGAGCGCAGCTAGCTCCCGAGTCTCATCTCGAGGGCACCTTTGTGGGACCTCGTCCTACGCAGGTGACTCCATGGAGCACCAACGCTGTGGAGATAACGCAAAACATGCGCATCGCTGGCATCGATCGTATCGAGCAGCTCACACGTACTCACGAGGCGAAGCCGCACTACGACCCGATGCTCCAAGCGATCTACAAGGGGCTAGGTCAGGAGAGCTTCGCCATGACCGCTGAGCCACAGCCGATCCGGGAGATTACGGATCTAGAGGCGTACAACGAGGAGGAGGGACTAGCCCTAAGCGAGGAGGAGATAGCTTACCTACAGGGCGTCTCGGCACGTATAGGTCGCCCGCTGACAGACTCTGAGGTCTTCGGCTTCTCCCAGGTCAACTCAGAGCACTGCCGTCATAAGATATTCAACGGCACTTTCGTCATCGATGGTTTGCGACAAAACGATTCGCTCTTTGCGATGATCAAGCAAACCTCCAAGGAGAACCCCAACGGCATCGTATCGGCTTACAAGGACAATGTAGCTTTTGTCAAGGGTCCCCGCGTCTGGCAGTTTGCGCCAACGAGCGCGACGGAACCCTCGCTCTTTACACTACGGGAGCGCAATACGGTCTTGGCTCTAAAGGCTGAGACGCACAACTTCCCCACGACGGTCGAGCCCTTCAACGGCGCAGCTACCGGCTCGGGCGGTGAGATTCGTGACCGTATGTGCGGTGGCAAGGGATCGCTACCACTCTCTGGTAGTGCCGTCTACATCACCTCCTACCCACGTCTAGAGAAGGATCAGAAGCTTAGCCCTGCCAAGCTAGACCCACGTCCTTGGCTTTACCAGTCTCCACAAGAGATCCTGACGAAAGCGAGCGACGGCGCTAGTGACTTTGGCAATAAGTTTGGACAGCCACTGATCAACGGTTCGCTACTCACCTTCGAGCATCAAGAGGGTGCTGACAGCACGCTCTACGGCTACGACAAGGTGATCATGCTGGCGGGCGGTATGGGCTACGCTCCCCAAGAGGATGCTAAGAAGGAGACGCCACAACCTGGCGAGACGGTCGTACTACTCGGTGGCGACAACTACCGCATCGGTATGGGTGGCGGTGCCGTCAGCTCTGTCGCTACGGGCGAGTACAGTAGCGGTATCGAGCTTAATGCGGTACAGCGTGCCAACCCTGAGATGCAGAAGCGTGTCCTCAACGTGGTCCGCGCCATCAGCGAGCAGGGCGACAACCCGATCGTGAGCATCCACGACCACGGCGCTGGCGGACACTTGAACTGTCTCACCGAGCTGATCGAGGAGACTGGAGGACGCATCGACATTGACGCGCTACCCGTCGGTGACCCGACGCTCTCCGCTAGAGAGATCATCGGCAATGAGAGCCAAGAGCGTGTCGGTCTGCTCATCCAGGAGCGTGAGTACGCGCAGATGGAGCAGATAGCACGTCGTGAGGGCAGCCCTATATATAAGGTAGGCGAGACGACCGACGATGAGCGCCTCCTCTTTAGCACAGAGCGGGAGGGACGCGCAGCCATCGACCTAGCCGTGTCCGACCTTCTGGGGCAGTCGCCAAAGACGGTTATGGAGGACGAGACGGTCGCTCACCAGTTTGCCCCAGTAAGCTATGACAAAGAGCTGTGGCGCGAATATCTAGACAAAGTATTGACCCTCGAAGCGGTCGCCTCTAAGGATTGGTTGACCAACAAAGTGGACCGCTCCGTGACGGGTCGTGTGGCACAGCAGCAGTGCGTCGGTGCGCTCCAGCTACCGCTCTCCGACCTCGGTGCTATGGCACTAGACTACGACGGTAAGAGCGGTATGGCTACTGCCGTAGGACATGCTCCTCAGGTGGCACTTATCGATGCTGGGGCTGGCTCTCGGATGGCTATCGCAGAGGCTCTGACGAACATTGTCTTTGCCCCCATCGAGGGCGGCATACGTGGCATCTCACTCAGCGCTAACTGGATGTGGCCTTGTCGCAACAAGGGCGAGGGCGCACGCCTCTATCAGGCGGTGCAGGCTTGTAGTGAGTTTGCCATAGATCTAGGGATCAACATCCCGACGGGCAAGGACTCGCTCTCCATGACGCAGAAGTATCCCGACGGAAAGCAGGTGATGAGCCCAGGCACACTGATCATCACCGCAGCAGCTCCCGTGAGCAACGTCAGAGGCGTCGTAACGCCTGAGCTCAAGGCTGTTAAGCAGAGCCGTCTGCTCTACATAGACTTTAGCTTTGCTCCGATGGCACTCGGTGGCTCAGCTTTGGCACAAGCATTGGGACAGCTGGGCGACAGCTTCCCCACAGTCGGCGACACCGACTACTTCGCCACCGCCTTTGAGGCCGTTCAAGAGTTGATCCACAAGGGCTTAGTCCTAGCTGGTCACGACATCTCAGCAGGCGGTATGGTCACAACGCTCTTGGAGATGTGCTTTGCCAATACGCAGGGTGGCGCTGAGATTAGCCTCGATGAACTCTCCCATGTGGACCTCGTCACGGCGCTCTATAGCGAGAACCCGGGCGTCATCCTACAGGTTTCTAAGGCAGAGCAGGCGAAGCGTATTCTCGAGGAGTACGAGATCGCTTATGCCGACCTCGGTGCACCCACCGAGTCTCGCTTGCTGATGATCCATCAGGAGGGCAAAACGTACGAGATCGACATTGATGCCGCACGCAAGTGCTGGGCAAACAAATCTTACTTGCTAGACTGCTTCCAGAGTGGCGAAGCTCCAGCAACGAGTCGCTACGAGAACCTAGGCAAGCAGCCCGTACAGTGGCGCTTCCCGCACGCTTTCGCTGGCACCTATGCGGGTCTCGGGCTAGAGCCTCATCGCACGAAGGCTTCAGGCATCAAGGCGGCTATCCTACGAGATAACGGGACCAACGGTGAGCGTGAGATGGCTTACGCGTTGCACCTCGCAGGCTTTGACGTGGAGGACATCCATCTGACCGACCTCATCGAGGGGCGCACCGATCTATCCGACATACGCATGCTCGTCTACTGTGGTGGCTTCTCGCACTCCGATGTCTTAGGCTCTGCCAAGGGCTGGGCTGCGGGTATCCTTTACAATGAGCGTGCTCGCAAGGCTATCGAAGCTTTCTACGCTCGCCCCGACACCCTCTCACTCGGCATCTGCAACGGCTGTCAGCTCATGGCTCAGCTGGGGCTCCTCGGCAAGGATGCTCAGGGCGAAAGTCTCTTCAAGCTGGAGCACAACGCCTCGCACAAGTTTGAGTCCAACTTCCTAACCGTAGACATCGCCGACACGGGCGCTATCTTGACACAAGGCCTCGAGGGCTGTCAGCTCGGTGTCTGGGTGGCTCACGGCGAGGGACGCTTCGTCTGCCCCACGATACCCGATGAGCAGATCGCAGCGCGCTACCATTACGATACCTACCCTGGCAATCCTAATGGCTCTGAGCGTGGCATCGCAGCGCTTTGCAGTAGCGATGGCCGTCACCTAGCTATGATGCCTCACCCAGAGCGTGCTACGCTCACCTGGCAGTGTGGCTTCTATCCCGAGGAGCGTCGCCAAGAGGATCAAGTCTCACCGTGGATACAGTTCTTCCGCAACGGCTACGAGTGGCTCGCCCAGCAGTAGTCCACTCCGCCTAATCTTATGCCTGAGATAAGCCGTGAGCATCTCTGTATCTACGCCTTGACACAGCTCAAGGGCGTATCGCTACAGCTCGCTCGCCATCTGATAGAGTTTGCCGGATCAGCCACAGCACTATGGGCTGATCCACAAGCTCTGGCAAGGCTCAACGGCCACATCTACACCCATCTCTACCCGCTCCTACGGGATCAGGCTAAGCTTGAGGAAACGCAAGCGCTACTACAGCGCACGGCCGACCTAGGCATTCGAATGGTCAGCATCTACGATGCCGACTACCCTCCTCTACTCCTACAGTGTGCCGATGCACCACTGATACTCTTTTATCTAGGCGACCTAGCGCCACTCCATGCGGAGCAGACGCTCAGCGTCGTCGGCACGCGGAAGCCTTCGCAGCATGGTGTCGAAGATCTGCAGGCGATCATCAGCCACCTGCCCAGCGTGACCGACAGCGTGACCATCGTCAGTGGACTGGCTCTCGGGCTAGACGCTGTCGCACACAAGGCGGCGCTTCAGGCGGGCTTGCCCACCGTTGCCGTACTGGCTCACGGGCTCCACATGATCTATCCGAGCAATCACCGCAACCTTGCTCGCAGCATCGTATCCCACGGTGGCGCTCTGCTCTCCGAGTACCCTGCTGGTGTCAAGCCTCAGAGACATCAGTTCGTCCTGCGCAATCGTATCGTGGCGGGGCTCACGCAGGCGACCCTCGTCGGTCAGTCTGCCGAGCGTGGCGGTTCGCTCATCACGGCGCACCAAGCCTTCGACTACGACCGTGCCGTCTACGCACTCCCTGGTCGCCCCTCAGATCGTGAAAACGAAGGATGCAACAACCTTATCTATAACAATATCGCCAAGCTCATCACCTCTGCCACTCACCTTTGCGAAGACCTCGAGTGGAAGAAGCCCGACCATGAGGCGCGCAGTGCCGTCAGCTCCATGTCTCACGAGAGCAAGCTCAACGCTCTGCGTGCTCGCCTAGAGCCTGAGACACGTCCCCTCCTCGACCTACTCATAGAGAGCGGTGATGGCCTCTCGATCGATGCTATCTGTGACCAGACGCTCATGGGCGTCGACGAAGTAAGCTTCCGCCTCTTCCTCCTCGAGAGCGAAGGCGCCGTCTCGCTCCAGCCCGACGGGCGCTACAAGCTACAGATCTAGCCACACTCCCCCTCCCAAACAGCGATGCGTCTCGGTAAGAACTAACCCTCTTGCCGAGACGCATCGTTATTTGAGACTGTTGCAAAAGTCAACAGTCTCACAATCTTGCTTGCGAGATTGTCTAGACTTTGCAGAAAGGATGAAGCGCAAGGCGCTGAGGGTGAGGTCTGAAGGGAGCATACCTATGTATGTGACCGAAGCCGAATCCCGAAAGCAACACAGCGATTCGCCTTTATGCAACAGTCTCTATTTGTCGTGCGATCAGACCCGATACAGCCGTGAGGAGCCGACCGTTTTGTCAACTTTCCAAAAACGCTCCAGCCTTGGAAAATTAAATTTCCAAGGGAGGAAAAGAAGTTTTCCAAGGGTGGAAACTTTTCTTTCCACCGTTGGAAACGAAGAGTTCCTCCGCTGGAACTGAAGAGTTCCTCCGCTGGAACTGAAAAGTTCCTCCGCTGGAACTAAAAAGTTCCTCCCTTGGAACTAAAAAGTTCCAAAGGCGGAACTACTTTTGGAACTCGTATCTATTACTAAACCAGTACGATACAACCGAGTTACTATCCGTGTATCCCCGCATAGGGCTACACGTTCGTACGTGTGGCAAGCTTTGGGAAGCAGCCCGAATAGAAAGAAAGAAGGCTTAACCGCTTTTTTATCAGCGATTGAGCCTCCTTTGTTGTGCCACTGCCTTAGACTTTCGTCAGGCGGCAATAGGTCCTAAATATTCGGTAAGGGAGCCTTTACTCCTCCTCAAAGTCTACGTACTCGCCTTGGTCCTTCTCAAACTTCTTCTTCGCTATATCCTTCATGTCGAGCTTGCCCTGCTGTGACTGCGCGTCCTCTGAGCTTTGCTGTGAGGCGGCCGAGTGCCACCCCTTGCGAGGCGCTTTTCGTGACTTAGTGTGCGGGTCAGCCTGCTGTATGTAGCGTCTCACCATCCAGTACAATATGCGAGGCGCAAAGTATCTAATGAGCAGGTACATAAGTCCTATGACGAGGATCAGACCAAATATGAATTCCATGTGTCGGGTCTAGATTAAGGTGTTATTGTTGAGCGGTATCGATAGCGTCCGAATTGCTCTTGATCTGCCGACCGATAGCGAGCGAGACGATGATATAGAGCAACATCGCTAGGCGTAGCGTACTCGCCACGGAGCCCAGCCACATATAGATACAGCCCGCAGGAACTAGGATAGCGCCCCATGCTATGAGGATGATCGTCCCGTGAGGCGCTTTCATCTGTGCACCTAGATGCTTCAGCGAGAGCATCGGCACACGGCTCACCATCAGGAGACAAGAGAGGAGGAGTAGCCCATAGCTAGTCACTAGCGAAAGCGTATCCACCGCACAGGCACAAGAGGAGAGCGAGATGCCAATCCACAAAAGCGCAGAGGCGGGCACCGGTAGCCCACGGAAGTAGTTGCTCGTCCCCGTATCATTATTAAAGAGTGCCAAGCGGTAGGCTGCAAAAGGCAGGATCAGAAGAAAAGGTAGCGACATCATCAGAGCCGTAGACGCTGCATAGCCACTTGCCAAGAGCCTCCCCTCCATCGTGCAGAGAGCTAGCAGTGCAGGTGCTAAGCCAAAGGTGACCACATCTGAGAGCGAGTCTAGGTCAGCGCCTATCGGAGAGGTCGCATGCAGGAGGCGCGCTACCATACCATCGAGCAGGTCAAAGAAAGCACCCACAGCAATCCAGACGGCACCCATCTGGTACTCCTTATAGTATAGGATCGAAATGATCGCTGCCGCACCCGAGAGGATGTTGCACAGCGTTAGGAGATTGGGGATTAGTCGTTTTATCATGACAACGAGGTTTTGATCTTCATACAGCAAGAAGCGTGCCTACTGGGGCAGATAGCCCAGCGTTGTCTCACCGCCCACCACTTCGTCGCCTATCTTGATCGCTATCTCCGTATCCAGAGGCAGGTAAAGGTCAATGCGTGAGCCAAACTTGATGAAGCCAAGGAAGTCCTCGACCGTCACCTCGTCGCCCACCTTCGGGTAAGTGACAATACGACGTGCCACAGCGCCAGCGATCTGACGCTCTAGCACCTCATGGCCACCATCCGTACGGATGATCACCGCCGACCGCTCATTGAGCACGCTACTCTTAGGAAGAAAAGCCTTGTAGTAAGCACCTCTCTGATGCTCCACATGAGTGATCGTACCATTGCAAGCGACCCAGTTAGCGTGCACATTGTAGAGCGACATAAAGATTGAGAGCTTGAGACAGCGACGTCCCAGCAGTTCAGGCTCCTCGACCTCCTCCATGACCACCACCTTGCCATCGGCCGGTGCTACGATGAGGCGTCTATTGGCCGCCTCACTATTGCTACGCCTGGGGAAGCGAAAGAAGTTCAACGCTAGCCCCATCACCGTGAGCGACACCAGTAGAGTCAAGATAAACACCCCCTTAAAGGGGACAAAGACAAAGGTTGCCCAGCAAGCCAACGTCAGTATGAGGAAGAAAGAGACGAGGAGTCCCACCCCCTCGCGATGTAGTCGTACCTTTTTCATTATGGATTAAGTAGAATAGGAATCGGCAGTAATTATGATAGGCAAAGATACAAAATAGCCCCCAAAGCTCTACCCCACTCCCCCATCCACAACTCTACAAATCTCACGAGTAACGATCCAACGTGTAGCCCGCTACAGGGACGCACCGACAAACTGCGCTGCTACAAGACGGGTCGCTCGAGAGAGAGCGTCGCTGCGCTTTCGGTGCGTACGGGCTTAACCCGATCACCAGCCGAGAAGGCATACGAGAGGGTCAGCGCCAGTCGCCGACGTGGCGAGAGATCGAGACGAAGCTGCTCGGTCGTATCACCCATCCTCATCGTGAGCCGATCCTTTAGATATCACCTCTGTCATTATCTTCGTTCTCTAAGTGGCGTGTGCCTTGGTAATTCTTGCCGACGGAGAAGTAGTAGGACACGCTGATGCTTGCTTTCCAAAGGTTGTCACGCAGCACGGAATGTGTATGCTCGTGAAGATTAAGGAAGGAGTGATTGATGGTCTGGCTTTCCTCTGGTACAAAGAGATTCTCCAAAGCTATACGCAAATTCCAAGATCCCTTGCTCCAGAATCCCGACAAGGCAGAATACCACCCTGAAGATGATGTGAAGTAGCTGCGCAGACTCTTATAAGGAAGGGCGATGTCACCTTGTACGCCCCAGCTGTTCTGCCGATAAGCTATACTTGCTCCAGATGGGATGGAAAATAAAGATACTGCTTGATCTTTGGTCAGTTGATACTGATCATAGCGAGGGTGTGCATATAGCCGTATAGACAACTGCTCGCTACCCAAAGGCTTGAGACGTACTTCCGCTTTGAGCATCGCATATTGGGAGTTGATTGCATTGCTTTGTTGCTGTACAATAACGGTTCTGCCTCCAATATCAGTTCGATCAAAACTCGTGATCCAATCCTTGTCAGTGTAACTATAGATGAGCGTACTGGAAAGGTCTATATGAGAATGTTGCCAAGAGTAGTAAAGGCGCGTGGTCGCAAGGTAGCTATTTTGTAGGTTAGGATTATTGCGAACAAAGAGATCCTCTCTCAATTGCCTCATGACTTCTGTGGTACTGCCCAAGTCTGGAGTTTGATCAGCAGTCTCTACTTCCCATCTGATGCGTTGATTATGAGGCAGATTATAACCAATCAGCAGACGAGGATTAAAGTTCAAGTGCATTTGAGGCTTGTCAACTCCGTTGTGTTCTGATATATATTGCAGGTTTGCCGCAGGGGAGATGCGCCAAAAGAGTTTTCCCTTATTAGCTTCCCAAGTAAAGTAGATCCTATCCCTGTACTGATATTGAGCGTCTTCTGACTTTCCCGAAGAGTGCCCCTTGATAGCAAAGCGTGCATGAGTGTACATAAAATTCGTGCCAGCATAGAGCCAGCCGCCTTTGACAGGGTGTAAGTACTCAATTTGTGCGATAACCGAGTTCTTTATGGTTTTGCCTGTTACCTCCTCCTTAAGGCTGGGTTCAGGAGCTGAATTCTTATGCTCTGCCAAACTGTAGATAGAATTGGTTTGATTGTGTGTATAGACGACATTGGATGAGATCCGATTTCCTATGTGACTCAGTGTTCGGTCATAGTAGATGTCTGCTACGGGTGTGAAAGCAAAACCATAGCTTTCGCTCACTCCTTGACGCAGCTGTTGTTCATCATTCATACGAATCATAGCATTGTACACCTGCGGTAGCTTGCTCTTTTCCCACATGGAGCTTAAAGAGGCCTCAAAATATTGTTTATTGGGAACACTGTAGACATAGCTTGCTTTTAGCACATTGCTATTCAGTCGAGTATGGGTGGTTCCCTCCGATCTATACTGCCACTTGTCAGCTGCAGTATATTCTGTTTCTTGTTCTTCTTTTTTACCGCATAGGGTATGACGAAGAAAATGGCTGCTAAAGAATTTAAGCTGGTGCGGTCCCGTATTGTAGTTATAAAACAAACGAGCCACTCCGTCTACTGCAAACGGAGCTATCGATCCTTCTGCGCCAGCATGATGCCCATTGTCTAAAGGCTTGGTAATGACATCCAATACGGCTCCACGGGTGTTATACCGTTCAGGAGCGATGTCGTAGTAATCTATTCGTATGATTTTATGCGGGGGAATAGAGCGCAGCTCCTCATTCGTTCCGTAATGTCCGTTTATTAGAATTGTAGGAGTGAGATCCCCAATTGCCGAGACTATTCGCCCCGTTCGGGCATCTGCTTTAATCTGCGGGATCATCAAAGCAAGATCTCTACTGCTTTGAGCTAATTTAATCTGGTCGGATGTAAAGTGATAGCTTTGACGATCAAACCCCACTTTTCTCTTAGCCGTTACTTTCACTTCACTTAGTTGATTTGCTTCAGAAAGCTCATCTAACAAGAAATTGCACTGCACTATCCCTCGGAGGCTATCTCTGGGAATGATTATCTCTTGGAGCTTGTACCCTACATACTGAGCTCTTAAAATGTATTTAGTCGCAAGGGGAGGTACAAGATCAATATGGTAGAACCCTTTCTTGTCCGCATAAGCAACAGCATCGACCTGAGAGGTCGTACCATTATTGGCTTTGTATAGAGCGACCGAAGCCATTTCTGCAGGCTCTTTACCCTCAGTGAAAACAAATCCTTCGATAGCTAGCTCTTGTGCGAAAACTTGCGACACACAACAGAGGATTATGGTCAAGAGGCTTAGTCTTTGATGTATCATTATTCTAACCAATACTTGTTTAAAGGTTTGGAAGCTTTAGGAGAGAGAGAGGATTTGGAAAGAAGCAATTCTCTTTACAATACCCGAAAGGGTAATTCTGCTCTTGCGATCTGTTTTTACTGAAAGGACGAGCCGACGCACTGCGCTACTACAAGACGGGACGCTCGAGTGAGAGCGTTGCTGCGCTTTCAGTGCGTACGGGCTTAACTTGGTCACCAGCTGAGAAGGCATACGAGATGGTCAGCACCAGTCGCCGACGTGGCGAGAGGTTGAGACGAAGCTGCTCGGTCGTATCACCCATCCTCATCGTGATCCGATCCCGACTATGGAGGAGATTGCTCAGCGAGAGACTGAGCTGCAGCTGATCATGCAGTAGGGAGGCATAGCAACCTAAGTCCAGTCCGTAGCGACCGCCGAGGGTGTAGCCGAGCTGCTGACGAGCCGTCTCACCGCTGAAGGCTACGCTCAGACCAACCATCTTGGTGATGGTAAACTGATGCGTTGAGGTGCCTCCCATCGAGAAGCTTTGTACCGACCGCCCAGGCATTTGCTCTTGATCATAGCGTAGGTAGAGGATATTATTCGTTCGCCAGAAGGGGAAGAGACTCTTATTGAACGTCCCCGATGCGTAGTGGCTCCAGCGACTCCCCACATTGCTCGGCTGTGTATAGTAAAGGTCGGGAGCACTCTCGTCCTTATAGGTCATAATCTGAATGATGTTGCGACCATAGCGCACCCGATAGGTAAACTGCCAGTCACGGTTGAGGAAGTAGTTGACCTCCGCCTCGTCAAATGTTTCCTGCTTGAGGCGCTGATTACCGATGCTGTAAAGATTCTTCGTCAGATAGGTTGCCACGGGCGAATAGTAACCGTAGTTGGGTAGCGAGAAGAAATGGCGGTATGCCACGCCTATCCCCGAAGCCTTCGCGGGGTTAAGCATATACTGCAGGAGCAGGTTAGGATAAAGCCCCCGATTTGGCACGGTATAGTCATTCTGCGCATTGAGTAGGTCTCGGTAGTGCACCACCGTCGTCTGGTAGCGCAAGCCCGCCTGTAGGTAGAGCCGCTGGGTCAGCATCTTGCTGTACTCTAGATAAGGCGAAAGGTCAAAGCCTAAAATCGAAAACTGCCGATGAATGATCTGTGACAACGTGCTGTTGCTCACACCGCCCGCATCGTTGTCATCCAGCCCATAGTTATAAGAGAACCCACCTGTGAGCTGATTGCCTCCCGCAAAGACTAGTGTGGCTCTTGGGTGAAAGGTCAGATAGTGCGTCCTGCTCTTGCTCTCTGCCAGCTCTCCCTCATTGGTCGAGTAGTAAGCCGATCCATCGCTCTGCGAGTGGCTATAGCTCACTGTAGAGGCGATGCCCAGCCCCTCACATACGGCCAGCTGTGCGGCATAGCTCACACCGCCATTGAGATTCAGAATGCGCTGGTCGTACCCTTGTGTCAGGAGCGTTTGCCCTGCGCCATCCTCTAGAAGCGTCTCCGCCTTGGGACGGTCGTACATCACACCGCCAAAGATGCCCAGCGTGTGCTGCTTATTGATCTGATACTTAACGCCGAAGTTGTCTAGCACGGCATAGTCTCTATTCTTGCTGTGACTCATCGTGGTGACGAGACTAGAGGCTTCGCCCTGGTACTTGTTTTGTCGTTCATACAGCGTAGTGTAGCGTCCCCCGCCACCACGTAGCGTGTTGTATAGCGAGACACCAGCCTTGGTGTATTGCAGGAAGAGCGAGGGCCCCCCATCTACAAAGCCTCTCTGGTCAAACTGCGTCCGCAAGCTCACCGAGCCGAGAAGTCCCGCCTCAGTCCTTAGCGTGATGTAGATGATTCCGCCCTTGATCTGCTGTCCTAGCGAGACGCCTGGATTAGGCACCACCTCAATGTGGTCTATCATAGAGGTCGGTATCGAGTTCAGTTGCTGTAGCGTAATCTGCTGGTCTCCGATGTAGATGAGGTTGTCCTCCTTGCCGTTGAGTAGGAGCTGGTTACCAGTCACCTCAACGGAGGGAATAAAGCGCAGGGCTTCCGACATAGACTTCCCCTTGGTCACTGGGTTACCCTTAAACTGTACACGGATATTGCCATTCGACTGCAGCTTCGTGTGCTTGGCGACCACCTCAACCTCAGAGAGCTCAACGCTGTTTTCCTCTAGTGTAAAGTCCACCTGCATGGTAGGCTGAGTGATCGTCACCCTGCGTTGCTGCGTCTTGTAACCGATACAGCGCACCTCTATGAGATAGGGTCCACAAGCGGGCAAGCGTAGCGCATAAGCTCCCTGCGCATTGCTCACCGCACCTCCCGTCAACTGCTCGTCTAGTAGTTTGTACTCAATCGTAGCGTAGGCTATCGCCTCGTGACGTACGGAGTCCACGACGATACCGCTGATCTGACAAGGAGATGTCTGCGCCGAGACGGATAGTGCGACAAGCAATAGCCCCATCACTAGAAGGGCTTTGCGGATAAGGGTTGATAGTAGACGTTCCATTTGACGATTGTTGTTACAGAGACAAAGGTAGTTTTTCTATGCCGTTTAATCTAAAGACCCCTCTTCTATTGTCTATCAATGGAAGAGGGGTAGACCATTGATTCTGTGTTGGGGGCGGACACGTAGATCCGCCCCTACACGAGTCTTAATGTGCTGCGTAAGACATCTGAGACCGACACTTTTTATACTAGTACTGTAGGGAGTGTCTTACTCTTTCAGCTCGAGGATGTCAATGGCAATCTCTTTTTTCAGCTTGAGTCCATTGTCAAAGGACAAGGTTATCTCTAGCTGTTGATGGGGCGCTTGGGGAGCTTTTGTAAACTCGACACTCATGATCAAGCCATCCATATACAACCCCTTCTCCTCAGAGTAATGCCCCATGATCAACGCTGGGTGCTTGATAGGAGTAAAGTCTTCTGCGGGTTCGATCGTGTACATCGCATGGTATGCACTGCCAAAGGTCGTTGGCTTTATCGTCTGATCAAATACGTGGTCAAAAGACTGGTACTTAATCCGAACGAGATCTTTTAGCGAACTTCCCGCTGGATGCGCATCATCGTATGGAGTAAGAGCCTTTATCTCAACTGCTGCAATTGAAGATGCCGTCGTTAGGTTGTCCATAGGAGTTGCATAGGCGTAGCCCTCCTCTTTAGGTAGATCTCCAATCTTCTCGGCAAGCCTCTTAAACTCCTCACTAGTTGCAGAGCTAAACTGCAAACAGATGTCACCGGACAGTTGGAGCAAGAGGGCTGTGCGATCTGTGGTGCCTAGTTCATAGCCATTACCGTCATTCGCTTTAACCTTTAAGTCAGGAGTCTTCAAGATACCTGAAAAGAGATAAGTCGACCGACCAGCTACACCATCTAGGGTGCCACCTTTGTCTTGGCTACCATGCTGGGGCGATTGCTGATCGCAAGAGATCAAAAGCAGTCCCATAAAGGACGTTACGAGTAGCGACAAGGCTACTAAAGTCTTCTTTCTAGTCATAATGTTTTTGAGTTTAGTTGGTTAGTATATTTTGTTCTTGTTTAGTTGAGCTTAGTTGTCAAGCGCAACCTCGTTTGTTTCTACTGCTAAGAACAGCTTAGAGCTTTCCCTAGGTATAGTTTCTTTTGGCGTCTTCATGCGTCTTGTCGGTCAATACAGGATGTCGCTTCTTTCGTTCTGATACAAAGGACCCTACGGGACTTTACAGCAATGTTTTATGAATGGAGTTACCGATGCGGAAGGTATTTCTATCCCAGAGGGGAACTTGTCAGTCTCAATGATATTGGTGAAGTAGTTCCACCCGAAAGCCTGACGGTACTTTTCCCCCGACCCGATGGGGACATACACAGGTATGTCGTTGGGCGTGTAACTATGGAATGGCCCGAGTCCTAGGTTTGCTTTGTCTTCTCCACAGAATGGGGGGATGGGAGAACGGGAATAAATTTTCTTGATGTATTTCCAATTTGCACCACTTCCTCCTCCCAAATACTCAAGTGAAGCGGGAAAGACAATAGAGTCGAATGCACAATACCAAAAGGCATCTGACTCTATGCGCTTTAATCCTTCAGGCAATTCAATTGATTTAAGTTTATAGGCAGCCCCGAAAGCGTCGCTTCCAATCTCTATTACACTTTGAGGAATGTTTACCTTCTCGAGCAAAGGACACCAAGATGCAAAAGAGCCGGGAATCTTTGTAATGTGGTCGGGAATATGTATTTCTTCCAAGTAGGGACACATGGAAAAAAGAAATCCAGACAATTCATTAAGTGAACCAGGAATTATAACTTTTTTTAGATCACAGCCAGCAAAAGCTCCTTCCTTAATCTCCTGCAAGCCTTCTGGCAAGTTTACCTCTTCTATTCTTGTATTGTAGAAAGCACATACACCTATATATTTAAGCGTGGAGGGCAAGACCAGTTTATCAAAGCTTTGGCAATGGACAAAACATTGGGCGGGAATATCTGTGATTCCCTCAGGGATAATTAAAGGGTCTGTACTCAGCCAATGGCAACTTGAGAAACTAAACACACCTAATTTCCTTAGACTCTTGGGGAGATTCACCTGTTCTAACTTCATTCGAGAAAAAGCGAAATCTCCTATTTCTCGGATACCATCAGGAAGAATAAGACGACGAATAGGGAGATAAACCACCCCTTGATACGCTCTCGGATCATCGATTATTTGTTTGTCTTTTTTCCAAAATGCACATTCAGGTATCTTGTCGTCCTTCACTTGTGCATATTCCAAGTTCAGCACGGTGAGTTTTCCCTCAAAACTGCATTTCCACAAGGTTGTGAAATCGGCAGCATTGATAGGTCCATGCACGATCAAAGAATCTACAGTATTCCACTTGTCGCCCAAGACTTGCTCCAACTGACCGTAGTCGCTCACCCTCGCATCATAGAAACTGACTTGTCCCCATGCCTTTTGAGAGAAAAAGAGGGCAAAGACCAAACACACAACAAAAATGGGACTTCTCTTCATATCATTTCGATGTTTGGCTTTATAGTGAGTGCACATTCCAGCGTCGAGTACAACACAACTACAAGTGTGAGTAAAAAACTTCGTAGGGAGTTTCATAGTCGAGTTTTTTGCAAGGGGTGATTAGAAGCGGTGCTAGCTATCTCTTTAAGCTCAAGGATGTCAATGACAATCTCTCTTTTCAGCTTCACAACACCCGAAAGGGTAATTCTGCTCTTGTTTAGTTGAGCGTAGCTGTCAAGCGCAACCTCGTTTGTTTCTACTGCTAAGAACAGCTTAGAGCTTTCCCTAGGTATAGTTTCTTTTGGCGTCTTCATGCTTCTTGTCGGTCAATACAGGATGTCGCTTCTTTCGTTCTGATACAAAGGACCCTACGGGACTTTACAGCAATGTTTTATGAATGGAGTTACCGATGCGGAAGGGCGTTTCTATCCCTGTAGGGAGCTTGTCCGTTTCAATGATATTGGTAAAGTAACTCCATCCGAAAGCCTGACGATACTTTTCGCCCGAACCGATGGGAACATAGACAGGTATGTCGTTGGGGGTATAGCCGTGAAAAGTTTCATGTTTCCCCTCTTCGTCATCATCACAAGATGGTGGAATAGGAGAGAGCGAATATATTTTCTTGACATATTTCCAATTCGCACAACTTCCTGCCCCCAAGTACTCAAGAGAATTTGGGAATACGATAGAGTCAACTGCAACATACCAAAGAGCATCCTTCTCTATGCGTTTCAATCCATTGGGCAAGTTTACTGGTTTGAGCATTACATCCCCACAAAAGGCAGCCTCATCTATTATTGTTACGCTCTTTGGGATATTCACCGTCTCCAACAAAGGACACCAGGACGCAAGAGAAGCGGGGATCGTATTAATATGCTCTGGCAACTGTATCTTCTTTAATGCTGGGCACATAGAGAAAATACTCTCTCCCAACTCTATGACTGTATTAGGAAGTATTGCTTCTATGAGGTCACTTCCCAAAAAAGCAGCGAGTTTGATTTGCTCCAAACCCTCAGGAAAGTTTACCTCTACCACTCTTGTGTTATAGAAAGCAGATATGCCAATGCTTTTAAGCGTAGAGGGAAGAATCAACTTACCAAAAGATTGACAGTTAATGAAGCATTGGGTGGGAATGTCCGTGATCCCCTCTGGGATAATTAAAGGGTCTGTACTCAGCCAATGGCAATTTGAAAAGCATGAACGCCCCAACTTCCTTAGGCTCTTAGGAAGATTCACTTGTTCTAATCTCATTCGGGAAAAAGCGAAATCTCCTATTTCCTGAATACCCTCGGGAAGGATCAGACGACGTATTGGCAGATAAACGACTCCTTGATATGCTCTTGGATCATCAACGAGTTGCCTGTCTCTTTTAAAAAGTGCACGTATAGGGATCTTATTATTTTCCACCTGTGCATGCTCTAGGTTCAATACCGTGAGTTTTCCCTCGAAACTGCATTTCCATATAGTAGTGAAATCGGCAGCATTGATAGGTCCATGCACGATCAATGAATCCACAGTATTCCACTTGTCGCCCAAGACTTGCTCCAACTGACCGTAGTCGCTCACCCTCGCATCATAGAAACTGACTTGCCCCCACGCCTTTTGAGAGAAAAGGAGGGCAAAGACCATACACACAACAAAAATGGGACTTCTCTTCATAACATTTCGATAAGTGGCTCCTTGGTCTTTCAGTTTATATGATGTAGCGTGTATAGATACTCCCATTGCTTGCGCAGTGCTACGATAGAGAGCTTGTCAATCATCGCTCCTTCGAAAGAGAGCCCTAAGTAGAGGTGGTGAAAGGTCTCTGCGAGCATTGTCGTATCTGTGTCGGGACGTATCTCGCCACGCTCCTTAGAGAGGTTGATCGCCTCGCTCCAAGCTTCTATCTTTTTCGCTTCGTACTCCTGCACCTGCTCGCTCCAGGTCTCGTGATGATCTTTTAGGTACAAGATGAAGCTCATAAAGCTGGCGGACGTGACACGCACATCGACATCCTTTAGGAAATAGCTCATCCGTCGCCCTATGAGAGCCAAGCAGGTGTCTATGAAGTCTTTGAGTGGCGTCGAACTAGTCAAGTACTCCGCACCATAGTCCACCTCCTCGAGGAATGCGTCGATGAATTGGTCAGCGACATGCTTAAACAGATCCTCCTTGCCACTGAAATGATGAAATATAGCACCTCGAGTGACCTGAGCAGCGCGCTCAATATCTGTAAAGCTGACAGCATCATATCCCTGTGCGAGGAAGAGCTTAAAGCTCTCTCGGACTATTGCCGCTTTCTTTTTAGTCTCTTTTCCTTCCATTGCGATCGAATAAATACATACCGGTCGGTTCTTTTCTTTCTAGGCGCAATATTACAAATAAAAAACGAACTGACAAAACGTACCCCTGTGACCTAGGGCTGACGCATGATGAAAATGAACTAGTCTCTACGGAGGAAATCGTGAATTCCTCTGTAGGGATCTTTGATTTTCCAGTGAGGAGCGGCAAAACTCTTCGGACTTATGATTTCATTCTTCCGAACTTTCATTTCATTCTTCCGAAGTTTTACTTCTCGCCTCGGTAGAAAATTTCTGTTTTCCACCAAGCTATTTGGGATTTCCTCGGATATCGCCCTGTGCAGTCCTAGCAGACAGGTTATAATGCGTCAGCTCTACCCTACTCCCCCATCCACAACTCTCACATCGGGCTACTCGTAAGAGTTGCGGAGTACAGGCTACTGCACACCAGTCCTCTGGTCTAGGTCGGAGGTGGCGAGAGATTCGTTGCGCGTCACCTTGCGACTCTTGCCCGAGTTGAAGTTGTACGTGATCTTTAGACCGATAGCACGCGCTTGGATCATATTCCTTTGGTTATACTCGAAGTCATCGCCCCACTGCTTCGTCTCGAAGCGTATGTATTGCGAGAAGGGGTGCTGAGCCGTCAAGGTTAAATCCAGCTTGTCGTCCCAGAAGCTCTTCTTCAGGTAGAAGCTATACCCGTGATTGTATGAGTAGATCGTGCGGAGTGTCGGCGGATTGGCATAGTAGTACCACGAAGCTCCTAGGTACCACGACTTGGGAAGCGTGACATCCACATTGGCGGACAGCATGTTCTCCCAGTTCCGCTGAGTGAGTCCTTCACTAGGATAGTCGAAGAGGTGATACCTAGAACTTCCAAAGAACGTAAGCGAGAGGGGCATGATAGGACGCCAGTTTAACCAAAGCGAAGCGTTCGGCACACGGTGCAAGCCTGCATTAGCAAAGGTATGATACAGCATCTCTGGACTCTTGGGGTCTCTATACCTTACGGGCATAATCGCATTGTTGGTTTGCTCATATCCTGTCGTTAGACTGAGGTAGAGTTGGTTCGAAAAGAATGTATAGGAGAGGTCTACATTGTGATGTAGCTCCGACTGCAAGTAAGGATTGCCAAAAGAGATGTCGTATGTTGTCAGCTGACTTCGATAAGGATTGAGACGCCAAATGGAGGGACGGATAGGGTTCATCTTGTAAGAGAGGGAAAGTTGCTGGCGCTCAGTCAGCATATAGGAGAGCGTAGCCGTAGGGATCAGGTCTACGCCTGTCTTGTGAAAGTCTCCCTCACTGTTTTGCGAGAAAGTTATCTTGTCATAGACCAGCGTGCCTCGTGCCCCAGCAGAGAGACTGAAGCGTTCACCCTGCCAAGCGTAGTTGGCATAAGCTGACGTAAGGCTCTGCAGCTGACTCATGTCTCCCTGACGGTAGAGCGGGTTATTCACCTCTTGCCAGTCGCCCTTGCCTTCGTTCCAGAGATGGTACTCAGGGCGAGAGCTACCCAGTCGTAGCACCTCCTTGACACCTACCTGCAGAGCGTGTCCTCCGCTCCAGATAAACTGATAGTCGCTCTGTAGAGCATGCTCGCTCAGACCTCCGCGTGAACGCTCCATACGTCGTGTCTCATCATAGGGAGAACTCTCCCAGCTGGTGAATCCATCTCGGTACTGACGCTCAGTCCACTTCTTGTACCTCTGGTCTGGGTTGTAAGCGTAGCGATAACCTATCGAGAAGCGGGGCTGCTTGTCCGCAGCATAGAGATTGCGATAAATAAGGTTACCCTCTACAGAGCCAGAGGTCAAGCGCATCTGATTGAGCGACGTGGCATATCGTGTAGGCTCATTAGGACGATCGAAAGTCTGCTGAGAGAGCCCTGCGGTGTAGACCGATGAGACGAAGAGGTGCCCATCAGCATAGAGACTATTCAGGCTATCTATGGCGTACTCTCCCATCAAGCTACCGACATGGTTTTGGAAGACACCATCGTTGTTACTACCAGCTACCTCGGAGGACTTGAAGAGGCTGGTCGTCTTATCCCCTTGGAATGTACGTCTAGACACATCCACAGGCTGATCCTTATGACGCGTATAGTCATAGTTGTAGTTGAGCGCTACGCTAAGCTTACCCTTAGTGAGAGTCAGACTTGAGGTGCCATTGATATTGGGGATTGTAGAGCCCATCAGAGAGACTAGGCCGCTGTACCCATCTAGGCTCTTGCTCTCAGTGATGATATTGATGATAGCATCTCCAGCAGAGGCGTCGTAGCGAGCATCTACCTGTGTGATCACCTCTATACCCTTGACGCTACTGGCGGGGATGCCTCGCAAGACCTCCGTGGGGTTCATCGAGGCAACACGAGAGGGCGAGCCGTTTATGTAGACGGAGAAGTTTGACGACCCCTTGACACGTATATTTCCCTCTCCATCTACAGTGACGAGGGGCACCTTGCGCAGGGCAAAGAGGAGATTGTCGGTCTGAGCCAAGACGTCGTTTTTCATATCATAGGTCAAGCCTTTGGGAGAAAGCTTGATGAGCTTGCGACGCGCTACCACCTGCACTTCGTCTAGAGTCTGAGCATCGGGTGCTAGGTAGATCGTGTCGAGACTGTTCTGTCCCGCCTGCGTCGTGACCCGCATCTCTTTAGTCTGAAAGCCAACCGACCTAATCGTCAGCTGGTAGCTACCCGTACGGGGCAATGTCATCTCGAAGTGTCCCTGCTCATTGCTCACCGCTCCGCCTGTCAACTGCTCGTCTAGTAGTTTGTACTCAATCGTAGCGTAGGCTATCGCCTCGTGACGTACAGAGTCCATAACGACGCCACTGATCTGACAAGAAGATGTCTGCGCCGAGACGATGACGCTCCACAAGAATAGTCCGATGGCTAAGTGTAGTAGTTTCTTGACAGGTTGTTTCTGTAGCATAGTGTATCGTGTATATGTTTTGTTACTGCGTGCTGAGCGACAGCAAATATAGGGAAAATGCCCTACCTACTGGCACTACTTCTAGTTTCTTGGGTATGAAACTAAAGTTTCTCGGGTATGAAACTAAAGTTTCTCGGGTATGAAACTAAAGTTTCTCAGGTATGAAACTAAAGTTTCTTGGGTATGAAACTAAAGTTTCTCGTGGGGTGAAACTAAAGTTTCTCGGGTATGAAACTAAAGTTTCTAGCTAGGTGAAACTTTTGTTTCATCCTAGTGGTACTGATAGTTAGCTCATTCTGCTGGATCTTTTGTACCTTTGGAGTGAGAGAGGCAACGTAAGAGAGGAAAATCGTCTAGTGAAGTGCTCGACCTGCCACGCTTACGCTCGTGACCTCCTCAATAACTAAATCATGAATCTCTTAAAAATTACAGACGACTATGAAGAGAGAAGTTGTAAACGAACAGGTTCCCCTCGGCTATCCCATCTGCACCTCCGAGAGCTGTAGCGAGCGCACGCATTGCTTGCATGCGCACTTCGCATCTCAGGTGCTAAGTGGAGAGCGAACCTTCACACTGATCAATAGCCACCACCCTCAATATCAGGAGGGGAAGGCTTGCGAACTGTACCGCTCAGACAGCCCCGAGCGCTATGCCAGAGGGCTAACTAGGGCGATGGGTGAGATGAGCCACAATAACTATGTGGCATTTACCGACTACCTGATCGCAAAGCACGCGAAGACACAGTTCTACCGTATCAAGCGTGGCGACATCCCGCTCTCACCAGCGGAGCAGGCGAAGCTACAGGCGTTACTGCGTACTTATGGTTGTACGGGCGAGGAGCCTTTTGACCGCTATGAGATGCGCTATACTTGGTACTGATCCTAGGACGTAGACAAATGTAAGTAGCCCGCTGTGAGACGCACGGATAGCGTTCCTACAGCGGGCTACAGATTAGTATGCTGTGGCGTTACTGCTGCGTGAGGCTGATGCGGAGGGCGACGCCAAAGGAGGTATTGTTCACGGGGAAGGAGGCGGTGCTCACGAGCGGGTGATTCATATTCCAGTCGAAGTAGCCTCGTATGGTGAGCATACGGCTGAGGGCGTAGTCGGCACTGAGCTTGATGACGTGCGCCACATTGCCATTGGTCGCCTGTGTGAAGGCCTCCTGTATCTTGCGAATGAGCATCGAGGAGTGATTGTACGAGTACTCGCAGCGCAGGGTCATAGCACCGCCCGAGGCAAAGAGCGGATTCTCCTTTTTACCGCCCTGCGCCTGTGCTCCCGTGCGCTGAGGTGCCCGACGCTTGATGCCGATGAGCTTGCTGAAGTCATCGATCTTGTAGTTGATCCCGACGGAGATTTCGTTGCGGCTGTTTTCGATGACCTGGAAGGAGGTGAGGTTGAGCATCAGGTCTCGCGACTTATTCCAGCGAGCGTTGAGGCCCAGTCCACTCTGCAAGGTCATCTCTACGCCAATGAGCGGTGCAAAGGACTCACGAATGGAGACCTGCGTGATATCGTATGGCGACGAAGCGACACGACGCATACCATTTGCTCCGCCCGTGGCACCGTCGGCGGGCATCTCTATGTAGCCCATACGTAACTGCTGCTCGATCGGTTGCCAGGAGATGAAGGAGTTGTAGTTCGCCACACTATAACTATTGCGATAGGTGTGGGAAAGGGAGAAGTTGCGGAAGAGGTCTGCCAAGACGGGGATCTTAGTTAGCCCCGTATAGGTGATGCTCCAGTTGGGGAGGGTGCGCCAGATCGAGTGGAATGGCGTCGCTCCGTCTAGACCACGAGCCGTATAGGCAGCGATGAAGGCGGGGATCAGTACGTCGGGACTATTGGGACGCACCTCGGGAGCGTCAGCTCCAGCGATAGCGCTGTACTGGTTGGTCAGTCGCTGCACCATCTCCTGCTGGTAGCTGAGGAGATTGTCGAAGGTACTGGTCTTGTAGCCATTGCTGGCATTGGCACTAGCGAAGAAGCCCTTGAGTCCGATGGTTCCAGCGGTAAAGGTACCGCTGTAAGTCTCGGGAGCACCCTCAAACATATACTGCGTCTGCACCGCTCTATTGGTGTGATAGTCCCAGGTGAGCGTCACTTTGAGGTCTTTGAGTGGCTCGAGGTTGAGACGTGCCGTGGCATCTTCGGAGAGGGAGTACATAGCGGGGTTGATGTTTTCCGCTTGCTTGAGGAGCCAGCCACGCTGTGCCGCCTCACGAACATAGTCATTGTCTGTAAAGCCAAAGGCAAAGGCAAGGCCTGGAGCCATCACACCCTGCATCGGGTAACCCTGCCCGCCCGCAGCCTTGATGTCGGGGAGGAAGCCGGGCAAGTGCAGCGACGAGGTGCGGGTATAGGTGAGCGAGATGTCACGCAGGAAGGTGAGCAAGGAGATACCCGCATCAATGTATGGATAGATGCGCTCCATACGCATCTCACGAGCTTTGTCGGCAGCGTAGACGTTGACCCGTATCGTGACGGAGTCAGTGCCTGTGACGGTGATGCTGTTGGGATTGACCACAGCATACTTGACGGGGTAGTTGTGTCCGAGCGAATCCTTGGCGGTCACCTCGGGCTTAGCACTGCCCAGCTGGTGGTTGATGGTAATCGTCGTGTCGGGGCGTAGGACCACCTCTTTGGTAAAGCGCAGAGGCGCAGGCTTCTTGCGCTGTGAGGCTGCGGGAGCTTTGTCCGTAGACTCCTCATCGGAGCGACTAGCACGAGCATCTCGGCGAGTGGCGGAGCGGTTGTCACGGTTGTTGCTCTTGTTCTGTCGCTTCTCGTAATCTTTGTACCAGTCGAACTTACGATAGAGCGTCTGGAAGAGGATGTTGACCCGTCCATCGAGCTTCATCTGGTTGCGCACCACGTTGCCCATGGAGGCTCCCTGCTGGGTCAAGGCTCCACGGTCCCAATTGTACGAAGCCATATAGGTGGCGGTGGCTGAGACGAAGTCCATAAAGGGGATGAGTGCGAGCGGGAGCGTGTAGGTCGCATTGGCAGTCTGGTTGTACTGCATCGGGAGCCCCCAGCTGCGTATGCTCTGCCAGACGGAGTCGCGCCATAGCGTGTAGTCGTCGGGAGCTAGCTCACGATTGACCTGTACGTGAGGCTCTACGATGCGGGCGTTGGTGCCAGAGTTAAAGGAGAGCTTGAGATTGGTTGTGGGGTTCCAGACAACGTTTGCGGCACGCTGCCAGACGAAGTTCTGCACGAAGGTGGCTGGTAGTGACCAGTCAGCCATAGCACCTCCGCCAGGCATGAGGTTGCGCACCTGATGCTCGCTGTAGTTGCGCAGGATGGAGCTGTTGAAGGCAAGCCGTGAGGGGAGATAGTTGATCTGATAACCTCTCAGCGTCGAGGTGACCGTGCGGATCGCTTCGGAGGCGTTCTTGCCTTGCTGGAGCTTGTCAAAAGGCTTCCACGGAGCCACCACAGGCGTATACTGATACTGCGCCGTAGCTTGCCACGTACGATTGCGGTCGTAGACAATCTCGGGGCTGTTCTTCTCGTCCCAAGACATCGAGTAGCCGAGCGTAAAGTTGGCTGGGTCATACGGCATCGGAGTCTTGCTCTGTATGTTAACACCCACATTGGAGAGCGACAGCGCATGAGCCTGGGTCCGTGTCAGTGCCATCGTCTTGATGGAGTCGCGTACCGACTCGTTGGCAGCATTGTCGAGTGCCTCCGTGAGGAGGAGGTCTTGGTCTAGCGGGTTGTACTGCGGACGGATCACTTCGTCTTGGTAGCTGTAGTAGAGCGGTATGCGCACCTTTGCTTTCTCGGGGAAGAACTTACCCAGCTCCACCTGCGTCGAGAGGTTGAGGAAGCCGGTATCCTCTAGCTGTCTCTGCGCGAGCGACTGATCGAGTGCGCCAAAGCCCGCGGTGCGGTAGGAGCCTCGTGCGCTAAACGAACCTAGATCGCTCAGCTGCACCTGCAGATCGGCATTGGTCGCCCAGCCGCCCTGCTCTTGGTACTCGCTCAGGCGTAGCTCATTGACCCAGATCTCGGCACTCTTGATCTGGCCAGCGCTGTTTCGCACACCAATCATGATGGTCTTGACATTGCTCAGCGAGGGATTACCCATCACAGTGATCGTGTTGCGTGGACGCTCAGCATCGGGCACCGAGTAAGGCGTATAGAGGTCGGTCTCGCCATTAGCCTGCGCAGCGTTGCGTCGCATCTTGAGCCCCGTGAGGAGGTCAAAGCGGAAGTCTACCTTGTTGTCCCGTGGCCAAACCATCTCTCGGTCCTTAGCATTGTCACTGTAAGTGCCGAAGGGAGTCAGCTCGAGGGGAACGCTGTACTCGTAATAGTTGTTCGTATAGTCAGAGCCTAGGCGAAGGAAAGCGGTCATCTCGCCATTGCCCGTGGGCGTTCCCTCCTCGGGGAGCTCCTCGGCATGGACAAATAGCTCGATGCGCTTGTAGCGACGTAGGTCTAGTCCCGTATTCTTGTAGACAGCTCGGGCATCGCCTGGCGCTAGGCGCTTGATGCGTAGGCTGAGTGCCTGCTCGTTCTGACGAATGGCTTGCGCCTGACTGGGGCTGACGCTACGAGAGACGCCCGGCGGAAGGATATAGTTGATCGGCTTGCGGTCACCGTTCTCCTCGATGTTGACCGTATTGACCTCCATCGTGCCATTAGATATAGGCGTGACGGCGGGAGCGTGTAGCGGGCGGTCGTACTGTCGCCACTCGCCACGCACCATCTTAAAGGTACCGAAGCGCAAGACCACAGGCTTGTCCCACTGCGTCAGGTAAAGGCGCATGAAGCGAATACTCTTGAGGTCGGCTATGCCCCCTACCCTGCGGGTCGGCTCTCGTACGGGGATCTTGAACTGATACCACTTGACCGTCTCTTGCTTGCCGTTGGCCAGCTTCACATTGACCGAGCGCTCGTCAACGATGTAGTTGCGCCCCACCTGCATCTCGGCAGGCGAGAGCGCTATCTCGTACTCGAAGTAACGCTCCTGCTCGTTGAGCGTGTTGTCTTGGTTGATATCCTCCACATCAGGCACGACACGGCTCGCCACGCTGTAGGAGCCCGTCTCATTGGTTGCCTCAGCACTATTACCCTCGACCCCGTTGTAGTACTTGTATCGCTCGAGAATCGGCGACTGTAGCTGGTCATACCGCTCGTCGCGATAGTGGCGGAAGCTATCACCCGCCGGGTCATTCAGCGGACTCATCGGATCGCCCTGCCACTGCTCGAGCACTTCGCCCGACACCTTGCCACGGATTGCGGAGAGATAGTTGGCATAAGCCGGGAAAGCCTTCTCCTGATCAGAGCTTAGTCCATTGAAGCCTACATCTTGCTTGCTACGTGCCCCAGCAGCATTGTCAAAAGAGTAGCCAGCCGTCTGACGAATAGGCACGCGCCCCCAGACCGTCTCAATGGTTGCCGAGGGGTCATCGTTGAGCGGCATACCATTCTCAAAGAACTTCTTCTCATCCTTCAGCACCTCCTCCGACACTTCGCCCAGGTTGAAGAAGAGCTTGCCACTCGTCGGTGCCGTCTCGGGATAGATGAAGGGATCCATCATCCAGAACTCGATGTACTCGATATTGGCTGCCTCAAAGTCGCTTTGGTCTATCTTGCGCATCATACCGCCCCAGTTCTCCGTTGGGTTGGTGAGCTTACCATCGCTACCGACCTGATCGCTGTTGAGGTTGTACGGGCCACGCTCATTGGGATAGTAAGCAAGGCAGAGCGTCTGGAGGTAAGACTGCTGGGCAAAGTTCTCATCTCTATAGGGGAATAGCTCCGCCATGCGCACCTCTCGCGAGTAATGGTTCGAGAGCATGTCGGGATTGTTCCGCAGATAAGAGGGCGTCAGCGAAGAGCCAGCACGGTTCAGCATCGGGTCTATGTAAAACCAGTTGAGTAAAGCTCGCCGATTGCCGTAGCGCAGATCATTGACCATTCGTGCCTCGGGGAAGAGATCGGCCGCTCCGTCCGCAGGGTCGTGCCACGGCGTAGAGCTCAGCATCCAGGCGTAGGGATTGAGCAAGTCAATGCTACTCTGCGAAGTCTCAAAGTCGTCAATATAGCTATGCCCCTTGGTGTAGCGCCCCTCGTAGTGCCCTGGGATCAGGTGGGCAAACTCCATGTTGAGCGCAATCTCCGACGGCTTGGTCAAGTCCAGGAGCGGAATGTAGTCTAGGATACGCGTCAGCCACTGAGACTCGGTGCGCCATGAGAGATTAAGTCCCCAAAGGCTGTTTTGCATTGACTCACGTCCCATGGCAGGCTTGGCAGTCAGTGGCATCTCGCTGAGATACATGAAGGTACCGCCCAGCGTTAAGTTTGGCGTAAAGTGATAGTTCAGGTCCAGTCCCAGCACCGTCTTGCGCTGCAAGTTGAGGAAGCCTCTATTCTCCAGAGAGACATCGACACGCGTGCCACTGTTGAGGATTGCCTCGTTGAGGATCGTGACGGTACCCATGGCGTAGTTGACCGTATAGTCCACATTCTCCACGAGCGTCGCTCCACCAGCCGTCACACGCACCGACCCCGGGGTCACATTCATCGCCCCGAGCGAGATCTGCCCACTATTTGCCGCTTGGTACTCGCCTCGCAAGATAAACTTATCGCGCTCGGCCACCTGCTGTGCTGCGACCATCGTCGTATCGTAGATCTCACGATAGACGTAGCGCTCGGCAATGGCGGGGTCGCCTATCTGCTCCGCCAAGTAACTACCAAAAGGCTCCGTAGAGGTAAAGATGACGAGCCCACGCTCCGCATCAACCGTATAGCCTGGGACAAAGTCAAAGACTCCATCAGGGTGTGGCTCATTGCGCGAATCCAGGCGGTCCATCCCCAAGACCCGTGTGAGGAGCTGCCCCGCCACCTTGCCCTCATTGATATAAGGTACAGCCGTACCCGTGCTATCGTTGCGGTAGAAGACATCGAGCTTGAAGTTCTCCGCCTTGAGATTGTAGACGCTGCTCCCGAGGCTGTAGACGTTGCGCATCATAAACTGCCAGTAAGGCGCCGTCGGGGTCATCGATGCGCCCTTGAGCAGCTTGACAAAAAGGTTGTCCGCCGTGCGATCCGAGCGGTCCGAACTAAACTCACCCACCTGATAGACCTTGCCCTGATAAGTGTACTCAAAGGCTACACCCACCACCTCATCCGGCTGGAGACGCACCTGCAGCGAGAGCGTACCGAGCTGGTCGTTGATGCGGTACTCATTGGCATTCAGACGGCGAGCACTCTCTATCTTCGCATAGTCATCACCGCCACGCAGCTGTCCCTCTAGCACCTGGCTCACCTGATCCACCTGGCGCAGAGCCGGCTGTCCGAGCAGCCAACTGTAGAGCGAGTTCGCCTGATTAGCAGGCAGTCCCTGCGTCGATCCATTCGTCGTGACGCCACGAGCCGCCACACGCTCCGCCTCACCCAGGTCGGTAAAAGCGACAATGTTGCGCGCCTCGTCAAAGTTGCCCCGCTTATTGGTCACCCACACCTCGATGCGGTTGATCTTAACGCCCGAAGAGATAAAGGGCAGCGTAGACATCGCCTTGTTGTAGTGGTCTCGGAAGTAGTGCCCTAGGTAAAAGTGCCTATTCTCGTCATACTGATTGGCCGAAAACTCAAAAGGTGTCGTCTGCGCTCCACGATCTGTCGAGACGCGCTTCGTCTCCGCCTCCTGCTGGCTCACGACGAAGTCCACGTCGAGCTTGCCAAACTGCAATTTGCTATGGATACCGAAGAGCGACGCACCGCCCTGTATCAGCGAGTTCTTCGACTGTAGCGACACATTGCCCGCCTCTAGGACTTTAATAATGTCATCCTCCTCGCCCTCGTAGGCTAGCTTGAGCTTCTTACTGTCAAAGTCAAAGGTAGCCTGCGTATTGTAGTTTAGGTTAAAGTTGAGCTTCGTACCCACCGACGCCTGTACATTAGCCTGGATCTTCTGATCGAAGTCAAAGAAGGTATGTCTCCGTGAGCGAATTGGGATCGAGGGATTGTCCGTGGCATTGCTCTTGACACCCATCGACACCTCCGCAGAGCCTTGTGTCCGCACCCGCACGCCACCAGGGCCAAAGATCTTCTCCGCAGGGCCTAGCTCGAAGCCAAAGTCAAACGGGTTGAACCCCTTGCCCTGCTGCTCCTTCTCATCCTGCGCTGCACGCTCTAGGAAATAGCTCTGCACGCCATTGCGCTCCACATAGGCAATGTACTGCTCCAGCGTGTAGGGAATCGGTGTACCCACCTGCTTGCCGCCCACCTTGGTAACCAGTAGATAAAGCCCCGTGGCGGGATTGTAGACGAATTCGTGCGTCACCACGCTCGGCGTGCGCAGATCTAGGGCCGACTCCTGCTCGAGCCACTCATACGACTCAGGCGCTGTCGGCTGCACAGGGTAGCGCAGACTATCCGGCTGTGCAACACGCGCTGTAGCAGATACCGAGAGGGCTGGCATAGCGAGCAGTCTCACCACACCCACCAATGCGCAGAGCAACGCAAGCCATGCACATAGTATCCTGCGCCTAGGGATCATCTAGTGTCTGTCTATAATTATAGAGTCAGTTATGTAACGCTCGGGCGCTCGTTTTGTTGTGCCCAAGCCTCTAACCCTCTAATCTCTAAAGTCTAAAGTCTAACCTCTAATTTCTAACCTCTAACCTCTAACCTCTAAGATCAGAGCTGCGCCAGCGCCTGCTTGATCACCTGCTCGACAGGAGTGTCGGGCTTGACAGTCATAATCTGCTTCACCACCTTGCGCACATTGGCCTCCGCAAAGCCCAGCATCTTGAGCGCCGAGATCGCCTCCTCAGCCACTTCACGAGCAGCCCGCGAACCGATACCCGCCGTCACATCGTCACGATCCGTCAGCGTCTCAGGGAGCTTGCCCTTGAGATCCACGATGATGCGCTGTGCCGTCTTGAGTCCGATACCCTTGACCATCTTGAGGCGCTTGTCATCGCCACTCTCGATCACCTCCGCCAGCTCCAGCGGTGCCAGACTAGAGAGGATCACACGAGCCGTAGCGGGCCCCACACCAGACACGGTGATCAACTTCGCAAAGAGCGCCTGCTCCTCCCTCGTGTAGAAGCCGTACAGGTCACACACCTCTCCCTGACGCATCACCTCCGTGATCCAGAGGCGCACAGGAGCCTCACGCTCCAGTCCATGCAGCGTATCATAAGTAGAGAGCGATATATTGACATCGTAGCCCACCCCGCTACAGTCCACATAGGCATTGGTCGGTGTGAGCGTATCTATCGTGCCACGCAAGTATGCAATCATAATCTTAGTATCTAGGTAAATCACCGCAAAGTTAGTGGTAATTGGCCAAAGGGTACGAAGCTATCAGAGTTTCATCGGGAAGAAACTTCAGTTTCATCGGTAGGAAACTCTAGTTTCATACGGAGGAAACTTCAGTTTCATCAAAAGAGTCGCCTCAAATCGTTGTATTTATTGGAGCAAATTATTACCTTTGCCACTGTTAAGAGCGTACACCCACGCAGATGCTCACTGCTAGTACGCTCGACAAGCCATGCTAATACATAGACTACTAAACAAGATAGATGGACTCCAAGATTAAGGAACTCACCGACAAAATCTACCATGAAGGGGTAGAAAAGGGAAACCAAGAGGCTGCTCAGATTTTAGCCAAGGCTAAGCAGCAGAGCGACGAGATGGTCGCTACCGCACAGGCCGATGCACAGCGCATCGTGAGTGATGCTCAGCGTCAGGCAGCAGATCTAACTAAAAATACCCAAGCAGAGCTCAAGCTATACGCTGAGCAGGTGGTTAGCTCTACGCAGAGTACCATCGCAGATAGTCTGACCGATCGCATCGTACGCGACAATGTCAAGGCGATGACGACTGATGCGGACTTTATGCAAAAGTTGATGCTCGCCATCGTACAGCAGTGGACGGTCGGTGAGCCGATGGTCATCGAGACGGCCAACGCTGAGGCGCTGGAGAAGTATATGCTCGGTAACGCTAAGGCGCTACTAGATAGCGGTCAGGTGACGATCCGTACAGGATCAGCTCAAGGTGCAGGCTTCTCCGTAGCACCTGCTGATGGCTCGTACAAGGTCAACTTCGGCGAGGAGGAGTTTGTCAACTTCTTCAAGAGCTTCCTACGTCCTCGTCTTGTGGAGGAGCTTTTCTAAGTAAGCTATATATAAGGTATAGTTAAGGGTGTCTACAGAGTCTCTCTGCACACCACTTGCTGTGCTATAGCGAAGACATTATGGCAAAGTACTACGCTACCATCGCAGGTCTGCCAAACATTGGTGTAGACGACCGCAAGCTACCTATACAGACGGATGCGCTGCAGGCGGAGCTACGGCAGGAGCTCACCAAGCGTGACAGACGTCTCCTAGACCTACTCCTCATGGAGCAGGAGCTACCGCAGATCTTGGAGACGATCAATGCGTGGCTCTCGGACGACTCTATCCACTGGGAGGATGACCCCTCAGAGATTGAGCTGGAGCCTAAGGAGCCCCTAGAGACAATCGACGCCAAGGAGCTGGCTGACTATATCATAGCTGTACAGCAGCGCACGAAGCGTCCCCGCACGAAGCAGCTACCTGACTTCATCAAGGAGTACATCGAGATGCGTCTCCCCGACCCCGAGCTGGAGGAGGAGCTTGCCGAGGAGCGAGCTGAGATGCGCGAGGAGCTACAGCAAGCGGAGGAACCCTACACGATCTGGCAGCTACGCCTAGAGCAGGATAAGCTCATGGCGATGTACTACGACTATCTGATGCATCAGAAGAATAGTTTCGTAGCCGAGTGGGCGGAGTTCAACCTTAACATCAAGAATATCCTGGCCGCCTACACGAGTCGGCAGCTGGGCTTTGACCCTAAGGAGTATATCATCGGAGGGGGCACGCTGCAGCATCATCTGCGCACTTCGCAGGCTGCGGACTTTAGCATTACGGAGGAGCTCTTTCCTCAGATACAGCAGTTGGTCAATATCAGTCGCGAGGAGGACATCGCTCGTCGCGAACAGCTGATAGATCGGCTTCGCTGGGATTGGCTGGAGGAGCATACCTTCTCCAAGCCCTTTGACATAGAGTATCTCCTAGCCTACTACCTAGAGCTAGAGATCCTAGAGCGCTGGGTATCACTCAACGAAGAGACAGGCGAGCAAGTCTTCCGTCAGATAGTCTCTCAGCTCAAGCATGAGAGCACCACCTCGCTAGAGGAGTTCAAACGCAAACAAAAGAAATAATAGATACAATGACAAACGGTGTGGTAAAAGGAATCGTCTCTAACCTCGTCACGGTAGAGGTCGATGGTCCCGTATCGCAAAATGAAATATGCTACATCACCGTACGCGGGGTGGAGCTGATGAGCGAGGTGATCAAGGTGATCGGTGCAAATGTATATGTACAGGTCTTTGAGAGTACTCGTGGTATGAAGGTGGGCGACAAGGTCTCTTTCACTGGGCACATGCTCGAGGTGACTCTGGGACCAGGTATGCTCTCCAAGAACTATGACGGTCTGCAGCACGACCTAGACAAGATGGATGGTGTCTTCCTCAAGAGAGGTGACTACACCCATCCACTAGACACGACTAGGAAGTGGGACTTTACGCCTATTGCTAAGGCGGGCGACACGGTACAGGCTGGCTCGTGGCTGGGGCAGGTGGACGAGAATCACCAGCCACACCGCATCATGGTACCCTTCGTCATGGAGGGGAGCTACACGGTCGAGAGTGTCAAGCCTGCGGGTCAGTACACTGTCGAGGAGACGATCGCTGTCATCGTTGACGCTGAGGGCAAGAAGCATGATATCACGATGATCCAGCGTTGGCCTGTCAAGGTGCCTATCCAGGTCTACAGCGAGAAGCCTCGTCCCTTCAAGCTCCTAGAGACGGGCGTACGAACCATTGACACGCTAAACCCAATCGTAGAGGGTGGTACGGGCTTTATCCCTGGGCCTTTCGGTACGGGCAAGACGGTCCTCCAGCACGCTATCTCTAAGCAGGCGGAGGCGGACATCGTCATCATGGCTGCCTGCGGTGAGCGTGCTAACGAGGTGGTGGAGATCTTTGCCGAGTTCCCTGAGCTCGAAGACCCACACACGGGACGCAAGCTGATGGAGCGTACGATTATCATCGCTAATACGAGTAACATGCCAGTGGCTGCTCGTGAGGCTTCGGTCTACACCGCTATGACTATCGCGGAGTACTACCGCTCGATGGGGCTCCGAGTACTCCTCATGGCGGACTCAACCTCTCGCTGGGCACAGGCACTGCGTGAGATGTCTAACCGTCTAGAGGAGCTCCCTGGACCAGACGCATTCCCAATGGACTTGTCGGCTATCGTGGCAAACTTCTACGCTCGTGCGGGCTTCGTCTATCTCAACAATGGCGAGACGGGCTCTGTGACCTTTATCGGTACGGTCTCTCCAGCAGGTGGTAACCTTAAGGAGCCTGTCACGGAGAATACGAAGAAGGTGGCTCGATGCTTCTACGCTCTAGAGCAAGAGCGCGCCGATAGTAAGCGTTACCCAGCTGTCAACCCGATCGACAGCTACTCTAAGTATATAGAGTACCCCGAGCTCAAGGAGTACATATCGGCAGACCTCGGCTCCGACTGGCTAGACAAGGTAAACGAGATCAAGACTCGCATGCAGCGTGGCAAGGAGATCGCAGAGCAGATCAACATCCTCGGTGATGATGGCGTCCCCGTAGAGTATCACGTGACTTTCTGGAAGTCTGAGCTGATAGACTTTGTGATCCTACAGCAGGATGCCTTTGACGATATTGACTGCAACACGCCTCTGGAGCGCCAGAAGTATATGCTCGACAGAGTGATCAAGATCTGTCACACGGACTTCAACTTTGAGGACTTCAACGAGGTGAGCAAATTCTTCAAGACGCTCATCAACAACCTCAAGCAGATGAACTACTCGGAGTTTCAGAGTGAAGACTTCAAGAAGTACCAGCAGCAGTACGAGCAGCTGATCGAGCAGCAGTCTACGCACGCCTCCTCTAATATCTAACCTCTAGTATCTAACGTCTCACAATGGCTACACAAGCTTTTCAAAAGATATATACACGCATCACCAACATTACCAAAGCTACCTGTATGCTCCACGCTACGGGTGTGGGTAATGACGAGCTAGCTACAATCGATGGCAAGCTCGCTCAGGTGGTTAGAATCAATCATGACGAGGTGACTCTACAGGTCTTCGCAGGTACTGAGGGCATCCCGACCAACGCTGAGGTTATCTTCCTCGGTGAGGCGCCAGCTCTCAAGGTGAGCGACCAATTGGCTGGGCGCTTCTTCAACGCTTACGGAGAGCCTATCGATGGCGGTCCACAGCTAGAGGGCGAAGATGTAGAGATCGGCGGTCCCTCGGTCAATCCTGTACGTCGTGATCAGCCCTCCGAGCTGATTGCCACAGGTATCGCTGGTATTGACCTCAACAACACGCTCGTGACGGGACAGAAGATCCCGTTCTTTGCGGACCCTGACCAACCCTTTAACGAGGTGATGGCACTTGTAGCTCTCCGAGCCGAAAGCGACAAGATCATCCTTGGTGGTATGGGTCTGACGAACGATGACTACCTCTACTACAAGAAGACCTTTAGCAATGCGGGAGCTCTGGATCGTATCGTGAGCTTTATCAATACGACCGAAGACCCCTCTGTGGAGCGTCTGCTGATCCCCGATATGGCGCTGTCGGCAGCTGAGTACTTTGCTGTGCAGAAGCATGAGAAGGTGCTGGTCCTCCTGACCGATATGACCAACTACGCCGATGCGCTCTCCATCGTCTCGAACCGTATGGACCAGATCCCGTCTAAGGACTCAATGCCAGGCTCACTCTACTCCGACTTGGCTAAGATCTATGAGAAGGCGGTACAGTTCCCCGACGGTGGCTCCATCACGATCATCGCTGTGACGACCCTCTCGGGAGGCGACATCACGCACGCTGTGCCTGATAATACGGGTTACATCACCGAGGGTCAGCTCTATCTACGTCGTGACTCTTCCATCGGTAAGGTTATCGTAGACCCCTTCCGCTCGCTCTCTCGTCTGAAGCAGCTAGTCATCGGTAAGAAGACACGCGAAGACCACCCGCAGGTGATGAATGCTGGTGTACGTCTCTATGCCGATGCGGCCAATGCTCAGACTAAGCTAGAAAACGGCTTTGACCTGACAGACTACGACCAGCGTACGCTAGACTTCGCTAAGGACTATGCCAACGATCTCCTAGCTATCGATGTCAACCTCAACACGACCGAGATGCTCGATCATGCGTGGAGCCTCTTTGCCAAGTACTTCACCCCCGCCGAGGTGAGCATCCGCCAGAGTCTTGTGGACAAGTATTGGCCTACAGATAGTAAGGTCGACAAAGCTTAGGGAGAGAGATGGCGATCAAGTTTCAGTATAACAAGACCTCGCTACAGCAGCAACAAAAGCAGCTCAAGATGCGAGAGCGCACCCTGCCCACGATCAAGAGCAAGGAGAGTGCCCTCCGTCTAGAGGTCAAGAAGGCTCGCCGTGAGATAGATACTCTCAATGAGCAGCTAGAGCAGGGCATACAGGGCTACCAGGATATGGTGGCTCTGTGGGACGAGTTTGACCCTACGCTGGTCAGCGTCACCGACGTACAGCTCTCGACGAAGAAGATAGCTGGTGTCGTCGTCCCTGTGCTAGACAATATCGACTACGAGGTGAAGCCTTTCAGTCTCTTCAGCCGTCCCTCGTGGTTTGCTCAGGGTGTCGAGCTACTCAAGGCGCTAGCCACACTGGGCATCGAGGCAGAGTTTCTCAATCTCAAGCTCGAGTATCTCGAGTATGCTCGTCGTAAGACTACGCAAAAGGTCAACCTCTTTGAGAAGGTTCAAATACCTGGCTACAAAGACGCTATCCTCAAGATCAAGCGTTATCTAGAGGATGAGGAGAGTCTCTCCAAGGCTTCGCAAAAGATCATGCGCACCAATCTAGAGATTCGTGCTGCCAAACAAAAAGAGCGACTAGCACAATGATAGAGAAAATAGATAAGTACCTCTTCCTAGTCTATCACCAAGACTACGACAGCTTCCTCCTCAAGCTACGCGACCTAGGAGTCGTGCATATTAAGGAGAACAAGCCGACCAGTGAGAGCGAACAGATCAAGGAGATCGTTGTGGCGCGCCGTCATCTGTCAGACCTCATCCGCACACTCTCTCGCAAGCGCTCCGAGGAGCAGCCCATCGGTACTCCCCGCAAGCCCGCTAGCGCAGAGGAGGGCGAGGCACTCCTACAGCAGATCGAGACGCTCCTAGAGGATCGTCGCCAGATAGCTTCTCAGATCGAGAGCCAGCAGCGGGAAAATGACTACTGGGAGCCGTGGGGCGACTATGACGTCCAGCAGCTAGAGCGACTCCAGCAAGCGGGTTACCCAGTCCGCTTCTACATCATCCCTACAGCTCAGTACCAAGAGCACTGGGAGGAGGAGCACAACGCCATCATCATCGACACCCGACGCTCGCATCACTACTTCATCACCGTCGGTGACAAGAGCACTGAGCGCATCGAGGCGGAGCAGATCAAAGCTCCGACCCACACCGCCAGCGAACTGGCCGAGCGACTCGCCTCTTTCGAGCAGCGTGCGGAGCAGATTGACACCGAGATACAGGAGTTTATCGATCAGCACCTAGAGGACTTGCAGGGCTACGACCTCCTCCTACAAGACAAGTATCAGATGAGCAACGCCTTCCTACAGGCTACTGGCGAGGCGGATGACAAGGTGATACTCCTCGAGGGGTGGATACCGAGCAAGATCGTACCCGAGGTGCGACAAGAGCTAGACCAGCTCCCCTGCTACTATGCTGAGCAGGAGATACTTGATGAGGACAAGATCCCCATCAAGCTCCAGAACAATCGCTTCAGTCGACTCTTCGAGCCGATTACGCGAATGTACTCTCTGCCGAACTACTCGGAGCTCGACTCGACACCCCTCTTTGCCCCCTTCTTCATGCTCTTCTTCAGCTTATGCTTTGGAGATGCAGGCTATGGACTCGTCATCTTCCTATTGGCGACGATCTTTAAGCGCAAGGTCAAGGGGCAATCAACGAAAGACATTTGCTCTCTAGCGCAGTGGCTCGGCGGCACCACCGTCGTGGTCGGTTCGCTACTCGGGACCGTCTTCGGTATGGTCATGCCATGGGCCAATGATGGTTCCCTGCTGGGCAGTGTGCGCAATGACTACTTCCTCAATCAGGACAACCTCATGCTCCTCTCGGTCGTGCTGGGTATCATTCAGATCCTCTTTGCCAAGACCGTGGCAGCCGTCAAGATACAGAAGCAGCGAGGACTCAAGTATGCCCTCTCTTCGTACGCCTGGGTCATCGTCATCTTTGCCCTCATCATGGCAGTGGCACTGCCTATGGCTACGACTGGGATACCGAGCTACGTCACCTACATATTCTACGGACTGGCGATAGCTGCAGGACTCGTTGTGGTCTTCTACAACAGCCCTGGCAAAAACATCTTCCTCAACATCGGCTCCTCACTCTGGGCAACCTACAACACCGCCTCGGGACTACTCGGAGACACCCTCTCCTACATCCGTCTCTTTGCGATCGGTCTGACGAGTGGCGTGCTGGGAGGTGTCTTCAACAACCTAGCGGTCTCCATGTCTGAGGGTCTACCCGTCGGGGTCAACTGGCTCGTGATGGTCTTCATCCTACTCTTCGGGCATGGGCTCAACTTCGGACTAGCTATCATCAGCTCGCTCGTACACCCGCTGCGTCTCACCTTTGTGGAGTACTACAAGAACAGCGAGTTCGAGGGTGGCGGTAAGCCATACACCCCCTTTAAGGTCAACTAAACAAGCAATAATCAAATCAAATAACAGATATACATAACATGAACGAACTAATTGCATACGGAGGCGTAGCCCTCATGGTCATCCTAACGGGTATCGGCTCCTCAATCGGTGTCACCATCGCAGGTAATGCGACCATCGGATCTATGAAAAAGAACCCCGATGCCCTCGGTCAGTACATCGGACTCTCCGCGCTTCCCTCTTCACAGGGTCTGTACGGCTTCGTCGGCTTCTTTATGGCTAACGGTCTTATCAAGGATCTCCTCACCGCTGGCGTACTTGGTGCTGGTGCTGCGTGGGCTATCTTCGCTGCTGGGCTCAGCCTCGGTCTCGTCGGTCTCTACTCAGCCATCCGTCAGGCTCAGGTCTGCGCCAATGGTATCAAGGGTATCGGTGCTGGCAACAACCTCTTTGGTGCGACCATGGTCATGGCCGTCTTCCCTGAGCTATACGCCATCCTAGCGCTACTTGTATCGATCCTAACCTTCGGTGTCGTCAGAGGTCTATTCCTCGCCGCATAGAGACACCCAGCTAGAGCCTTCGCTATGCTAGCAAGCTCTACGGACGTGGGCTAATAGCTAGCCTAGACAAACTATAGGACCAGTCCTCGGCAGAGATTGCGCTGTCGGGGACTTGTTTTATTAGTGCCTACAGCACGAAATGTTTCCAGCTCTCTTTGACTTGTCGGTCAATCTCTGATTTCCTACCTAGGAATTTCCCCAATAGCTACCTAGGAATTGGTCCAATTGCTACCTAGGAAATAAAAAATTCTTCGGAGGAATCAAATGAAACTTCGGAGGAATCAAAAAATAAGTCCGAAGAATTTGCCCATTTCCTAGGTAGCAAATCAAAAATATCCATGAGGGTGGTGGTATTTGCGCAAAAACTACTACCTTTGTGACGTAGAATACAACGAACCAACAACGAATCAACAAGTTCAAACAACATACAGATATGAAAAAGGCATTAATCATCCTATCCTCAGCCCTACTTCTGCTCTCAGTGAGCGCATGTGGGCCTAAGCAAAGTGCTTATCGTCAGGTGTACGAGAAGGCAAAGCAGCGTGAAGTTGCCACACAGCAAAAAGAGCCTGTGCAGACTGCCCCCGCTAGTGTTGTCGTCGCTCGTGAGCCAGCCGCTGACATCCAGCTACGTCGTGAGCGCCTAGAGGCGGTCAAGGGTGAGGACGCAAACATGCTCAAGACCTACAACGTGGTCGTCGGCTCATTCCAAAACCACACCAATGCGTACTCCCTCAAGGAGCGCCTACAGGCTCAGGGCTACACCCCCGTGCTAGGTCAGAACGAGGCTGGTATGCTCCGTGTCATCATCTCCAGCTTTGACAACCGCCGTGAGGCTGAGGCTTCTAGAGAGCAGGTCAAGGGTCGCTTCGCTCCTGAGTTCCAGGATGCTTGGATTCTGGAGAAGATCCGCTAGTAGCTTCCTTACATCGAAGCCATAATAAAATAGGAGTCTTAGAGTTTACATAGATAGACTCTAAGACTCCTTCTTCGGACACTATAGACTATGGAGATCATACAGCATCAACCGCTTCGGGAGTACCACACATTTGCCACAGAGGCTACCGCCGACTGGTGGATCAACTACAGCAGTGCTGAGGATCTTCAGACGCTGGCACGTGATGAGTACTTTGTCTCGCAGCCCTACCTACCGATAGGTGCTGGGAGTAACCTGCTCTTTACGCACGATAAGTATCGTGGCGTCATCCTCTACTCGCAGATCGACGACCTCCACTACTACGATGAGACCGAGAGTGCGCTGACTCACCCAGGGCAGCAGCATGTACGGGCGGGTAGTGGCATCGTGTGGGATCACTTTGTGGAGCTGATGCTCAGCCGTGGTCTCTATGGTGTAGAAAATCTATCGCTCATCCCAGGCACCGTGGGCGCTGCTGCTATCCAAAATATAGGTGCCTACGGGAGCGAGGTCTCTCAGTACATCGTAGCGGTCGATGTGGTCGACCTAGCGACAGGAATGAAGCTCCGCATACCGAGCGCTCTGTGCGACTACAGATATAGGTATAGCATCTTCAAAGATCCGCAGTACCACTCCTACATCGTCACGCATGTGCACTTCATACTAAGCACCGAGCCGACCTGCAATCTGAGCTACGCCTCCCTGGCAAAAGCTTTCGAAGGTCGCGACACGATGCCTACGCCCGAGGAGATTCGCCAAGAGGTGATCAGCATTCGCCGTGCTAAGCTACCCGACCCTGAGGAGATACCGAATGGTGGAAGCTTCTTCATGAACCCCATCGTACCGCTAACGCAGTACGAGGAGCTGGCGAAGCAATACGACACGCCCGTGCCTCACTACCCTACTCACCACGAAGGGGAGGTCAAGCTCTCAGCGGCCTGGCTCATAGACCAAACGGGACTCAAAGGCTACCGCACAGGTGCCGTAGGGGTCTACGAAAAGCAACCGCTCGTCCTCGTCAACTACGGCGGGGCAACCGGTCAAGAGGTGGTCGCACTGGCAGAGCACGTGCAGCAGGAGGTGAGCCGTAAGTTCGGCATCTCACTACACCCCGAGGTGCGCTATATAGACTGACGCCTATGCCCTCTCGCCACAGTCATCCCTCGCCACAGATCGTCGAGCTACTAGGCTCAGGTACCAGCACAGGCGTACCTGAGGTGGGTTGCTACTGTCGTACCTGTCTAAGCCTAGACCCACGCGACCAGCGCACCCGCACATCGGCTCTAGTGGTCTCACCTTCGGGGCGACGAATCTTGATAGACTGTAGCGCAGACTTCAGACAGCAAGCGCTCCTAGCAGGCATTGATCATCTAGATGCGATCATCCTAACGCACCAGCACTACGACCATATCGGAGGGCTAGACGATCTGCGTACTATCTCGTGGCGCACGGAGCTACCCATCTACGCAGAGCCTAACGTGCTGGAGGCGATCAAGGCTCGACTACACTACTACTTCGGACCGCATCGCTATCCCGGCACGCCACACTTGACGCTGCACCCCATCTCGTCGCTAGAGCCGTTTACACTGTACGACCTGATGATAGAGCCGATACGGGTGATGCACGGCAAGCAGCCGATACTAGGCTATCGCATAGGGAGCTTTGGCTTCCTAACCGACCTCAAGAGCATCGCCCCAGAGGAGATAGAGAAGCTCCGAGGCGTGGGATTACTCTTTGTCAATGGACTGCGCTACACCAAGCCTCACCCGACGCACCAAACGATCGAGGAGGCTCTTGAGTTGACCGCCCAGGTTCAGCCACAGCGCAGCTACATCATTCACCTTTCGCACCATGCGCCACCTACGGCGGAGCTACAAGAGCGACTGCCCGAGGGAGTGTACGTGGGCTACGACGGATTGACCCTACGCTACACGGAGGAGTCTGGTTATATCCCGCAGCCCACGCCAGACAAGCTAGTGAGGAGTGGTGCCGAGCCTTTTACCTATCGGGATTGTGGCAGGATCGCTTACCGAGAGGCACTGGAGATGCAGCAGAAGCTTTGGCACGAGCGTATCGATGCCAAGGTAGCGCATCAGACGGTGCCTGAGGACGTGCTACTCTTTTGCGAGCATGAGCCCGTGCTGACCATTGGCAAGCATGGCCAGCAGACGAATCTGCTCGTCTCGGAGGCTTTGCTCAACTCTAAAGGCATTCAGCTTGTCCAGATAGAGCGTGGTGGCGACATTACTTACCATGGTCCTGGGCAGATCACGGGATACCCAATCTTTGACCTAGAGCATTACGGCGTAGGGATCAAGGAGTACATCCACACGATGGAGCAGTGCATCATTGATCTCCTCTACCTCTACGGCATTCGTGCGGAGCGTCTCGAGGGCGCTACGGGCGTCTGGATCGATGCGCACACACCGCAAGCTCGTAAGATCTGCGCTATCGGCGTGCATACCTCTCGCTATGTGACGATGCACGGCTTCGCGCTCAATGTCAATACCGACCTAAGCTACTTCCAGCTCATCAATCCGTGTGGCTTTACCGACAAGGGGGTCACCTCGATGGAGCAAGAGATAGGACGAGGGGAGGTCTACTTTCCGCTAGTCAAGCATCAGCTGGAGGGGCTCTTTCGCAAGCACTTCACGCACCTTATGTACCACCTACCTAACGACAACATACTATGAAATGGCTTAGACCCAACGACAGTTCGGCAAACTACCAAGACAGACGCGGACGCATCTCAGGCAGAGGGCTAGCCCTCGGAGGTGGCATCGGCGGTATCGTCATCGTCCTCGCCAGCCTCTTCTTTGGTGTAGACCTCTCGGGACTGATGCAGGTGGCAAACAATGTCTTGCCCAGCTCACAGAAGGAGCAGGTAGACCCCTCACGCGCCAACGAAAACGAAGAGTTCAAGGTCTTCACGCTGCGCGTCTTCAACAGTTGCAACGACGTGTGGACAGACCTCTTCAATTCCGAATTACAACGCTCCTATGCGGCACCGACACTGGTGACCTTCACCGATCAGGTGCAGAGCCGTTGCGGAGGAGCCACCAGCGAGGTAGGACCTTTCTACTGTCCGGCCGACCAGACAGTCTACATTGACTTAGACTTCTTCAATCTACTCGCCTCTCGCTTCAAAGCGCCAGGAGACTTAGCTATGGCTTACGTCACCGCTCACGAGGTAGGGCATCACGTGCAGAACCTCCTCGGTATCTCCGACAAGCTACACCAGCAGCAAGGGCGTGTCTCGCAGGAAGCGTACAACCGCGCTAGTGTACAGCTAGAACTGCAAGCCGACTACCTTGCTGGCGTGTGGGCATACCATGCACAGCGACTCGGCATCATACTCATCGAGTCCGGAGACCTCGAGGATGCGCTCACAGCCGCCAACGCTATCGGTGATGATACTTTGCAAAAAGAGGCGCAGGGCTACGCCGTCCCAGACTCATTCACACACGGTACCTCAGCACAGCGCATGCAAGCCTTTCGCTCTGGCTTTGAGACAGGCAGCTTGGATGGCGCAAGCCGTTACCGCTTGTAAGCAACAACCAATTCTATAGCAGATTTCAGATGAACCAAAAGATAAAAGTACTCGTCGTAGGCTACGGACACGTAGGCAAGCAGGTCGTAACCACCGTACGCACCGCTCCCGACATGGAGCTGGTCGGTGTAGTCCGTCGCTCTAAGAATGATCCTCAAAGCCAAGTATTGACCGCTCATGGCATTGCCGTTTACGGAGAGGATGAAGCCCTCCCCAAGGCAGATGTCACCATCCTGGCCGTGCCGACACGCTCCGTGCCTGACTACGCCAAGCGTTACCTAGCTCAGGGCATTAGTACCGTAGACAGCTTTGACATCCATACCCAGATAGCTACGCTACGCCACGACTTGATGGCGGTAGCTCAGGAGCACCAAGCAGTCTCCATCATCAGCGCTGGCTGGGATCCCGGAAGCGACTCGATCGTTCGTACCTTGATGCAAGCGATGGCTCCCGAGGGAATCACCTACACAGACTTTGGCCCAGGCATGAGCATGGGACACTCCGTAGCGGCACGTGCCATAGCTGGTGTCCGAGATGCGCTCTCTATGACCCTGCCCATAGGTTATGGACAGCACCGCAGACAGGTCTATGTAGAGCTAGAGTCAGGAGCCAACGAAGAGCAGGTACGCCAAGCCATCCTCGCTGATGATTACTTCGCTCATGACGAAACGATCGTCACTTTCGTCCCTTCTGTCGCAGCTCTAGAGGACGTAGGCCATGGCGTGCATATGATGCGCAAAGGGGTCTCGGGTGTAACGCACAACCAGCGTATCACCTTCGAGATGCAGATCAACAACCCCGCCCTGACCGCCCAGATGATGGTCGCCTCGGCTCGTGCTACGCAGCGCCTCACCCCAGGAGCCTACACACTCCCCGAGGTGCCAGTTATAGACCTACTCGCTGGCGACCGCTCCGACTGGATCGCCCAACTAGTCTAATCTCTAACTTCTAAGGTCTAACCTCTAAGGTCTAATCTCTAACCTCTAAGGTCTAATCTCTAACCTCTAAGGTCTAACCTCTAACCTCTACTCGCCATGTCCAGCACACTACCCCTACTAGCCATCACGTGGGACGTCAGCCCCGCCATCTTTACCATCGGCACCTTTGAGTTGCGCTGGTACGCCATACTCTTTGCCGTAGGGCTCTTCGTCTTCGGTCCGTGGATCGTGCATCGCATCTGGCGGAAAGAAGGCTTGCCCGAGCCATGGTTTGACAAGCTCTTTTGGTACGTAGCCATCGGTACGATCGTAGGCGCTCGACTAGGGCACTGCCTCTTTTACGATCCCCTATACTACCTCGCCAATCCCGTTGAAATCCTGAAAACGTGGGAGGGCGGACTAGCGAGCCACGGCGGTGTGATCGGTCTCATCATCGTCATGTGGATCTACGCACGCAAGGTGTCGCACAAACCAATCCTCTGGGGCATGGATCGCCTCTGCGTACCCGTAGGACTCGTGGCAGCCATGATACGTCTCGGCAACCTGATGAACAGCGAGATCTTCGGCTACCCTACCGATGTCGCCTGGGGCTTTCGCTTCGTACGCTCTGCCGAGTGGCAGACCTTGGCTGGTGGTATGCCTTGCCACCCGACAGCCATCTACGAGGCGCTCGCCTACTTGCTCGTCTTCGCCATCTGCATGTGGCTCTACTGGCGTCGCAATGCGGGCTACAAGTATCATGGGCTCATCGTCGGGACGCTCCTCACGCTCACCTTCGTAGCACGTCTCCTCATCGAGACCGTCAAATTCGTCCAGGAGCCGTGGGAGCACAAGTTGGTCGAGGCCATCGGGCTCAACCAGGGGCAGCTACTCAGCATCCCCTTCATCATCATCGGAGTCGGCATGATCATCTACGCCCTGCGCCACCCAGTGCCTCAGGCAGAGGTGGAGCGTCTACTCGCAGAGGAAACAAAGCGCAAGGAGCAAGCCGCTCATCCCAACAAGCACTAAATCTATTCACTACTATAAAGCAACCATTCTATTATGGAGTATCGTAATCAAATTACCGATTCAATATACTATATCGGAGTCAATGACCGCACGAAGCCCCTCTTCGAGGGCTCCTGGTCACTACCCCATGGCGTCAGCTACAACTCTTACCTGCTCGTGGGTGAGCAGGTCGTCCTCATCGATGGTGTCGAGATAGGCACTGCCGAAAAGCATCTTAGCGAGATCAAAGCGATCATCGGCGATCGTCCCATCGACTACCTCATCGTAGACCATATGGAGCCCGACCACAGTGGGTCTATCGGTCTCCTACGCACCCTCTATCCTGAGATGAAGGTGGTAGGCAATGCCAAGACCTTCGGCATGCTCGACTCTTACTTTGCGCCAATTCCTCAGGAGCAGCGCGTAGTCGTTTCGGAGAAAGAGCCTCTAGAGGTGGGCGACTTCTCCTTCCAGTTCATCATGGCACCGATGGTACACTGGCCAGAGGTCATGTTTACCTACGAGAGCTCAAACAACGTCCTCTTCACGGCAGATGCCTTCGGCACCTTTGGTGCACTCAACGGGGCTATCATAGACCGAGATATGAATCTCGACCTTTACTACGAGGAGATGTACCGCTACTACGCCTGCATCGTGGGTAAGTTCGGCATGTTTGTCCAGAAAGCTCTGGAGAAGTACAGCTCACTAGGTCTGTCGCCACAGTACATCTGTCCGACCCATGGTCCCGTATGGACGGAGTACGGCTTCCCCCAGGCACTCGCTATCTATGACCAGCTCAGCAAGTACGACACAAGCTGCGGTGCGGTCATCCTCTACGGTAGCATGTATGGACACACCGAGCAAATGGCCGAGGCGGTCGCTCAGGGACTAGCGCAGAGTGGCATCAAGGAGATCATCGTGCACAACGTTAGCACGGCCGATCCCTCCCATATGCTCCGTGACATCTTCAAGTATCGCGCCCTTATCGTCGGCGCTCCGACCTATAGTAACGACCTCTTTCCTCAGATGCGTGAGATCCTCAACAAGGTAGCCCTCCGCGAGGTCAAGCATCATCTCATCGGCTACTTCGGCGGATGCACTTGGGCAGGCAAAGCTGTCAAGATCATGCCTGAGATCCTAGAGAAGCTAGCCTTCGAGCAGGTGACCGACCCCGTAGAGATCAAGGGAGCCGCCACCGACGAGCAGCTCGCTCAGGGACGTGACCTAGGAGCTGCTATTGCCAAGAGACTATTAGAACTTTACCGTTAATACCTAAATACCAACAACCAACAAATAATCTATGAGACTTGTTATCGAGCAAGATTATGCTGCCATGTCTACATGGGCAGCAGAGCATGTGATCAAACGCATCAATGAGTTTGCGCCCACAGCTGACCGCCCCTTTGTGATCGGTCTGCCCACAGGCTCTACCCCTATTGGTATGTATCAAGAGCTGGCCAAAGCCTGTCAGGCTGGTCGTGTCAGCTTCAAGAACGTAATTACAGTCAATATGGACGAGTATGTCGGTCTAGAGCCCTCACATCCCGAGAGCTATCACTACTTTATGAAGAGCAACTTCTTCGACCACATCGACATCGACCCTAAGAATACCCACCTCCTCAATGGTTTGGCTGAGGACACCGCTGCCGAGTGCCAAGCTTACGAAGAGATGATTCAGTCACTCGGAGGTATCGACCTCTTCATCGGAGGTATCGGCTCTGATGGCCACATCGCCTTCAACGAGCCAGGCTCCTCGCTAGCCTCTCGCACTCGTGAGGTTCGTCTGATGCCCGAGACCATCCGTGACAACAGCCGTTTCTTTGACAACGACCTCTCAAAGGTTCCTACACGTGCCCTCACCGTAGGTGTCGGCACCGTGACAGACGCTCGTGAGGTGATGATTCTTATCAACGGTTCGAACAAGGCACGCGCTCTCTGCAAGGCAGTCGAGGGGCATATCACCCAGATGTGTCCTATCTCTGCGCTGCAACTCCACTCCGACAGCATCATCGTCTGCGATGACGACGCCGCCGTAGAGCTACAGGTGAAGACCTTCCGCTTCTACAAGCAAGAGGAGCAGCTAGCCCGTGAGGGCCTAGCCTACTAAGAGATAGCAGCTCACAAATAGAGACTGTTGCAAAAGTCAACAGTCTCACAATCTTGCTTGCAAGATTGTCTAGACTTTGCAGAAAGGATGAAGCGCAAGGCGCTGAGGGTGAGATCTGAAGGGAGCATACCTCCGTATGTGACCGAAGCCGAATCCCGAAAGCAACACAGCGGTTCGCCTTTATGCAACAGTCTCAAATAGATCGGCGGATGCTCCCGTAGCATACGCCACACGACCAGAGAAGGTCGAGAAGCATCCGTTGCTCCTCGGCCTTCTTTCTTTATCTCCTCTACCCGATCAAACTTTCCACCGTTGGAAAACTAACCTTCCTCCGTTGGAAAACTCAAATCCCTCCCGAGGGATTTCTTCGTTCCTCCCTGGGGATTGAACAGTTCCTCCGCTGGAACTGTAGAGTTCCTCCCTTGGAACTAAAAAATTCCACCGCTGGAACTAAAAAGTTCCAAGGGTGGAACCGTTTTGGAACTTTTACAAAAGCGCTCGTCTCCCCGCAGGAGGAGGCTATTCGTTCACACTAGCGGAGCCTGTTACAAAAGTCTCTAGCGGGGCCTTCCTTTAGAGGTACAAAAGAAAAGCGCCACCCCTGAGCGAACTCAAGAGTGGCGCATATGGATGAGACTGTGTCAGTCTCTGGGAATCTCGGATGGCTTACTTGCCGTAGCGAGCGCGTAGCACCTGAATCATATCCTGACTCATGGTGTCGAGGTCGTAGTGTGGCTGCCAGTCCCACTCACGACGAGCGCAGCTGTCGTCGAGCGAGTTAGGCCACGACTCAGCGATAGCTTGGCGCAGTGGATCGACGTCGTAGCTCATCTCGAAGTCAGGGATGATACGCTTGACAGCGGCTGCGATCTGGCTAGGCTCGAAGCTCATCGAGGCAATGTTGAAGGAGTTGCGATGTACCAGTCTCGTAGGATCAGCCTCCATGAGCTGAACCATAGCGTGCAGAGCATCTGGCATATACATCATATCCATGTAGGTACCCTCCTTGATGGGGCAGACGAACTTGCCCTCCTTGACGGCTGCGTAGTAGATCTCTACAGCATAGTCCGTGGTACCACCGCCGGGTAGCGTCACATTGGAGATAAGCCCTGGGAAGCGCACCGAGCGGGTGTCTACGCCAAAGCGCTTGTGGTAGTAGTCGCTGAGGAGCTCACCAGCCACCTTGGTCACACCGTACATAGTCTTGGGGCGCTGGATCGTATCCTGAGGAGTTTTGTCCTTAGGGGTCTCATCGCCAAAGGCTCCGATAGAGCTGGGGGTGAAGACGGCACAACCCTTTTCACGAGCTATCTCTAGGACGTTAAAGAGTCCACCCAGTCCGATATGCCACGCCAGCTGAGGCTTAGCCTCTGCCGTAGCGCTCAGGAGGGCTGCTAGGTTATAGATAGTATCGATCTTGTACTTGTCGACGATAGCTGCTAGCTGAGCTGAGTCGGTAATGTCGGCAAGCTCTGCGGGACCACTCTCGAGGAGCTCGCCCTTAGGAGGCATTGCAGCGATGTAACCGGCTACGACTGAACCATTTTGGTACTCACGACGTAGTTTCATTGTCAGCTCGGAGCCTATCTGACCGGTCGAGCCAATGATCAATATATTCTTCATGTCTTTATATAGTTGAGCTTATTTTGCTGTGCAAAGGTACCTAAAAGGAGACGATTAAGAGCTTTTAGTCTGTGATCAGATTGCGGCGACGCTTACGCTGGACCTGCTTGACGATATAGATCGTCAGCAGCAGTAGCACAATCGCCAATATGGAGTAACCGATGATGTGGCTGTATTCGCTCGCCTTAGCGACCACTTGCTCCTTCGTCTCGATGCCTGGGACACGCGAGAGGAGGACGCCAATGAGGGTGAGCACCGCATTCCAGACGCCAGCACCTAGAGCCGTGTAGCCCACAAAAACGCCTAGTGGCATGCGGGCTAAACCTGCGGGAATGGAGATGAGCTGACGAATAGCAGGCACCAGACGACCTACGAAAGTGGAGACAGCACCCTTGCGAACAAAGTATTCGTTGGCACGGTCGAGCTTCTCGGGACTCAGCAGGAGCATACGCCCTACTCTACTGCCAGCAAAGCGGTAGACGATAGGACGCCCGAGCCACATGGCTAAGTAATAGTTGATGAGTGCCCCTACAATCGCTCCACAGGTGGCAAAGAAGAGTACGCCGACGACGCTCATCTGCCCATCCGTGGCGGCTAGAAAGGCTGCGGGTGGCACAACCACTTCACTAGGAAAGGGGATAAACGAACTCTCGATGGTCATCAAGAGGAAGACCGTCCAGTAGTTCAGGTGCTCAAAGAACCAAAGCGTCAGTTGTTCTAGCATACTTTTCTAAGAAGGTAGCCTCTCTAGCGACGATCTTTGAGCGATACGGTGCGGTTGAAAACCAGTGCGCCTGGACGGCTGTCGGGATCGACCGTAAAGTAACCAACTCTCTGGAACTGCAAGTGATCCCCTACCTGAGCGTCTCGTAGACACTCCTCGGCATAAGCATGCTGCACGATGAGCGAGTCGGGATTGAGATGGTCCTTGAGCTCCTCAGCAGGAATACCTGAGGGGTCTTCCTCTAGGAAGAGTCGGTCATAGAGACGTACCTCAGCGTCTAGCGCATAGGCCGTAGAGACCCAGTGTATTGTAGCCTTGACTTTGCGATTGCTACCCTCCATGCCTGTTTTGCTGTCTAGGTAAACTTCGGCAAGGACGGCCGTCACATTGCCCTCGGCATCCTTTTCGCAGCCAGTACACCTGATGATGTAGCCACCACGTAGGCGCACGTCCAAGCCACCAGGTGTAAGGCGATAATACTTCTTCGGAGCCTCTTCCATAAAGTCGCTCCGATCGATCCAGAGCTCACGCGTAAGGTGCTGAATATGCGTACCCTCCGATAGATCCTCAGGGTTATTGACCATCTCTAGCGCTTCGTCATGGCCCTCTGGGAGATTGGTCAGGATGAGCTTGACAGGATCTAGGACAGCCGAGACACGTGCTGCGTGCTTGTTGAGATCGTTGCGCACAGCATGCTCTAAGAGCGAGAGATCAATGGTGCCCTCATAGCGGGTATAGCCGATCATGCTGACGAAGTCACGGATGGACTGTGGCGTGTAGCCCCTACGACGCAGACCGCAGAGGGTCGGCATGCGTGGGTCGTCCCAACCAGTGACTAGCCCCTGCTGCACGAGACTGAGGAGCTTGCGCTTGCTCATCATCGTGTAGGTGAGGTTGAGGCGGTTAAACTCAAACTGATACGGTCTGTAAGTAGTTCCCTCGGGCATCAGGAGCTCCACAAGATAGTTGTAGAGCGGACGATGCGGCACGAACTCCAAGGTACAGATCGAGTGGGTCACCCCCTCGAAGTAGTCGCTCTGTCCATGCGCAAAGTCGTACATAGGATAGACCTGCCACTCTGTACCAGTGCGGTGATGCGGGCGCTTGATGATACGGTAGATAATCGGGTCGCGGAAGTGCATATCGTCCGAAGCCATATCGATCTTAGCACGGAGCGTCATAGCGCCCTCGGGGAATTCGCCCGCATTCATACGGTGGAAGAGATCCAAGCTCTCCTCAGCGGGACGATCACGGTAAGGGCTATTGGTACCAGGGGTCGTAGGCGTACCTTTCTGCTGAGCAATCTCCTCAGCGCTCTGCTCATCGACGTAAGCATGGCCCGTCATGATGAGACGCTCGGCAAAGGCGTAGAGCTGTGGAAAGTAGTCCGAAGCGTAGCACTCCTTACCCCATTCAAAGCCGAGCCAGTGGATGTCCTCACGGATAGCGTCCACGTACTCCACATCCTCTTTGATCGGGTTGGTATCGTCAAAGCGTAGATTGCACACGCCACCATACTTCTGCGCGATGCCGAAGTCAATGCAAATAGCCTTAGCGTGACCTATGTGTAGGTAGCCGTTAGGCTCTGGTGGGAAGCGTGTCTGCACACGTCCATCATACTTACCGCTCTGGATGTCCGCTACGACAACCTGCTCTATAAAGTTTAGTCCCGTGCTCTCTGCGCCATTGCTTGCAGCATCCTCTAGTGGAGTCTTGTTCATTGCATCTATATCTTATCGGAGACCCTTGCGCCGTGAAGTAGCCTCCCTCGGTTATCTATCTGAGTACAAAGGTAGATAAAAAAAGCACGCTACTCGACGTTGCTGGGAGTGCGGCCCGCTAAGGTGAGGCTAAAGCCGTAGCGATAGCGGTGAGCACCGTCGCTCTTTTGGATCATCTCTTGCGTCTGCTCCCACTGCTTGACCCAGAGAGGACGCACCTCTTCGCTATCCTCCTCGGCACCCTCGTGGGGCATCTCCACTAGAGCGACCTCTACCTGCTCCCCAGGAGCTATCTCCGTCTGCAGGATGTACTGTATCAAGCTCATAGCGAGCATGTCGAGCCACAGCTCTCTGGGCACCTCCACGGGCAAGCCCTCGAGCCTTTGCGCCAGGCTGGGGTCTGTCACGATGAGTGTCAGGTAGCCCTCACGCACCTCCTCTACAGGTATGCCCATAGGGTACTGTAGCGACACCTCCATGTTAAAGTCGTCGTCTGCCACCAGCTCTGCAAGACGTAGCGAGAGCGCCTCAAAGAGTGCGTCCGCCTGACTGTCCGTGTAGAGGAGCTGCGGATAAGCCCCCTCGAAAGGCAGCTGATCGTAGAGCGTGCGCCACGGGTAATAAGGGAGGAAGTGACCCACAGGAGCCGTAGGCATATAAATATTGTGTGAACCAAAGTGATGTGGCTCAGCTAGCTCTTCGGCTATCTTCGTCTGATCTGTCATAGTTCGGTCTGTCTTTCAGTCATTAGTAGGTTGTGCGGGCTCACCCTCTTGTGGCTTGAGCCCACGCTCGGCAGCTTCCTTGAGGAGTAGTTCACGAGCAGGCTCATATTCGTTGGGGATCTCACCGTCTAGGATCGCATTCTTGATCCGCTCCTTGAGCGTTCCCACGATCTGCGAAGGCGGGATACCAAAGAGACGCATGATCTCGGCGCCATCGATCGGCGGAGCAAAGTTGCGAATGCGATCCTTCTCCTCCACCTCTTGGAGCTTGCGTCGTATCACCTGATAGTTGTCCAGGACCTGCTGCACACGCTTCGGGTTCTTGCTCGTCACGTCGCTCTCCACCAGTGTCATCAAGTCCTCTATATCATCGCCCGCGTCAAAGAGCAGACGACGTATCGCCGAGTCGGTCACCCCCTCATCAACAAGCGAAGAGGGACGCATGTGTAGGTCTACCAACTTGGCAACATACTGCATGTGGCTGTCCAGCGGGAGCTTAAGCCGGCGAAACATTCGCGGCACCATCTTAGCTCCTATATAGTTATGGTTGTGAAAGGTCCACCCCTGCTGTGCATCCCAGCGCTTCGTCTTAGGCTTCGCAATATCGTGTAGCAGAGCCGCCCAGCGAAGGTAGAGGTTGTCACTCTTTGCCGCCAACTGGTCGACCACCTGATAGGTGTGCGCTAGATTATCCTTGTGCCCCACGCCGACGACCGTCTCGGTGCCACGCAGTAGCTGCACCTCGGGCAGGATCAGCTCCAGTAGCCCCGTCTGCTCCATCAGGGATAGCCCCACACTGGGACGCGGCGAGAGCATGATCTTGTTGAGCTCCACGATGATACGCTCCGCTGAAACAATCTTAATGCGCTCTCGGAGCTTCACAATAGCGTCAAAGACGGCATCATCGATGAAGAAGCCCAGCTGCGAGGCAAAGCGCACCGCACGCATCATCCGAAGCGGATCATCATCAAAGGTGACCTGCGGATCGACCGGCGTGCGGATCATATAGTCCTGCAGATCCTCCAGCCCGTAGAAGGGGTCTACCAGCTCGCCATAAGTACGTTCGTTGAGCGAGATAGCCATCGCATTGATGGTGAAGTCGCGTCGCTCTTGATCATCTTCGAGCGTACCATCCTCGACGATCGGCTTGCGACTATCTCGCTGGTAGCTCTCACGACGCGCTCCGACGAACTCCACCTCAACGCCCTTGTAGCGCAGCTGCGCCGTACCAAAGTTCGCAAAGACATGCACCTGGCACTTCGGTCCTATCTCCCGAGCCACCGCTTTAGCCAAGGTAATTCCACTGCCCACGCAGACGATGTCTATATCATTGCTCGGGCGCTGTAGGAAAAGGTCACGCACCCATCCACCGACCACATAGGTCTCCAGATCAAGCGTGTCCGCCACACGCCCCACCAGCGCAAAGACTGGATGGCGCAGGTACGGACTGTAGTCAGCATAAGGGTCAAAGGGTATCGGCATATCTATCTCCTCTATATGGTAAACGATGGCTGTCGCACAAGTACTACAGCCTCAGGTGAAGCGTTACAAAGGTAATACAAATTAGAGACTGTAGCCTTCGAACAGTGTCGAATAGGTTGCTACGTCAATAATTATGCTTACATTTGCACCCAGCAAACGGAGGAAAGCATCGACGGCTATGGCACACATTAAGAATTTAGATAGTCGCCCTCTCTCGCCCGCTATATAATGACGACAAATATCGCCGTGACAGTAGATGGCAGTATGGTAGCAATTCAGACAGTTTGAGATCTGTATCACATTCGTGTGATGTCTCTCTCCCCAATGCTTCACTAATTATTTTCCCTTTTTCCCTTTTTCCCTTTATGACCCTATATTTAGGCAACTTAAGCTACCGAGTTCGTGAGAACGACTTGGAGCAACTACTCGGCGAGTACGGAGAGGTCTCCAACGCTCGTGTCGTCATGGATCGCGCCACTGGGCGTTCACGCGGATTCGGCTTTGCCGATATGGCTGACGAGGATGCTCGTCGTGCTATCGAAGCTCTTAGCGAGCAGGAGTTTGAGGGGCGTCGTCTCCTCATTCGTGAGGCTGAGGATCGTCCTCGTCGCGAGAGACACGCTTAAAAGAGCACTCTGAGCAAAGTCAAGCCGTAGTGAAGCGAGACTAGATATCTCCAACTCTCGGCACGGTTTACGCCAATCCCATTAAAAAGAGGAGCTACCACCCATACGGGCGATAGCTCCTCTTTTTGTGTATCTATGTAGGTTTACTTGATCGAAGCCTGATAGACATCATCGACCGACTTCTCGATCGTAGCGTTGAACTCCTCATCGCTCTGCTGTGCCGTCAGGCCCTCAGCCAGTGCACGAGAGAAAGAAGCGATAACGCCCTTATTGCGAGCCAGTAGCTCGTTAGCGTGCTCACGGCTATAACCACCCGACAGAGCTACTACACGAAGCATATTAGGATGCTCGATAACCTCCTTGTAGAGATTGTCCTCCGTGGGGAGCGTGATCTTGAGCATGACAGGACGATCCAGCTTGTCTAGGTGTGCGAGTAGCTCACGCTTGAGGATTTCCTCAGCCTTAGCCTTATCTGGGCAGTGGATGTCCACCTCAGGCTCTAGGATAGGCACGAGATCATGAGCTAGGATCTGCTTGCCCCACTCAAACTGCTGATCGACGATAGCCTTGATACCCTTCTCATTAGCCTCCTTGATGACACTACGCATCTTGGTGCCGAAGATATGGTACTTCGTAGCGTCCTTGAGCAGATCATCGAGTCCTGGGAATGGCTTCATCAGCTGTACGCCATCCTGTAGCTCCTGCAGTCCCTTGTCGACCTTAAGGAAGGGGACGATATGCAGCTTCTCCCAGAGATAGTCAGCCGTATTCATGCCATCGATCTGACCACGCATCGTGCGCTCGAAGAGGATCACACCCACGAGCTTGCCCGTAGCAAAAGCTGGACTCTTGATCATACGAGTACGCATCTGGTGGATCAGGTCAAACATCTCATCCTCAGTCTTCCAGGCATCCTCAGTGATACCATAAGCCTTCAATGCCTTAGGCGTAGAGCCACCACTCTGGTCGAGAGCTCCGATGAAGCCACGACCGCTTTTCATCTGTTCTAATTGCTTCTGATTCATATTGTGTAAAAAGTAAGTTAGACGCTTATCAATCGCTTAGCGCTCCTCCAGGGAGAAGTCCGAGACGGGACTCGTCCGCCACCGTCTCTGCCCTAAACTCCTCAAAGGTAATAAAAATAAGTCACATAGCCCACTCACGTCCTCCCTCTTCTACACACTCGACCATACTAAATAGAGCGAGTGTCAAAGGAATGATTAGAAGAGAGTCGTCACGCTAATCGCTTCATTTTGTATCTTTGCACACGTGGAGGCTACCACTCTAGGGTGAGCGCCTCCCAGTGACGTATCATGGATATGACAGTAGGTCGGCTTGTCGCTGTCGTAAGGGTGGAGGGGGCCTCGGCTCCGTCCCCTCGAGCGAGAGAGGAAAGTCCGGGCAACGCAGAGTACCATACTCCCTAACAGAGAGCTATCCGCAAGGGTAGGTGACGTGTAGAAGAGAAGAACCGCCTAGCTGGCTCTGCCACGCTAGGTAAGGGTGAGAAGGTGAGGTAAGAGCTCACCAGCGGTGTGGGTGACCCACTGGCTGTACACACTATGGGTTGCAAGATCAAGTATACCGACGCTATGAGGGCTACTCGTCCTAGTCGGAGGGTAGATTGCTAGAGGCACTCGGCAACGGGTGTCGTAGATAAATGACAAGCGCCACTCCTCGTGAGTGGCACAGAACCCGGCTTATAGACCTGCTGTCCTCTCCGTGACTCGTCTCATACTCGCAAGGTGAGACTGTTGCAAAAGTCAACAGTCTCACAATCTTGCTTGCAAGATTGTTTAGACTTTGCAGAAAGGATGAAGCGCAAGGCGCTGAGGGTGAGGTCTGAAGGGAGCATACCTCCGTATGTGACCAAAGCCGAATCCCGAAAGCAACACAGCGATTCGCCTTTATGCAACAGTCTCAAGTTGATGCGACACGCTTTGCAACTCTCTCCTATCCGCCTAACACTATAATATATGTCACACAAGTCAGACTCCATACATAAGCACAAAGACTCTAAGCAGTCACCCGTAGAGCATGCCCCGCGCAAGCCATCTACCTGGGTACGCAAGCTCAAGGTGGGAGCCTACAAGGGGGCGCGCTTCCTCACGAGCGACATGTGGCACATACAGCCAGATGAGGTGGGTGGATTCAGACGTCTCTATATCAACACGCTCAAGGCTCTCTACATGGCTATCAAGGGCTTTATCGATCAGAGACTGAGCAGCCACGCCTCCGCACTCACCTACCGCACGCTCCTCTCGATCGTGCCTATGCTAGCGATCATCATAGCTCTTGCCAAGGGCTTTGGGCTACAGGGTACTATCTACGACTTCCTGATGACCTATATGCCAGGACACCAGAGCGAGGTGGAGACGATCATGGGCTTTGTGGAGAACTACCTCGGACAGGTGCAGGGAGGACTCTTCCTCGGAGTGGGTTTGGTGCTTTTACTCTACACCATCTTCCAGCTCTTGGACACAGTAGAGCAGACCTTCAATGTCATCTGGGGCGTACCTCGTGGGCGCGCCCTAGGACGCAAGCTGACCGATTACATCACGATGGTGGTGCTACTGCCTATCCTGATGACGCTCTCCTCGGGACTGACGGTCATGATGGCGACGATAAAGAACACTTGGTTCAACGACTACATCTTCTTCACACCCCTGTGGGAGTTTATGCTGAAGTTGTTTCCATACGTCATCCTCATCTTTATGTTTGTGGGGATCTTCATCGCATTGCCGAATACGCACGTCAAGTTTGTCCCAGCCCTCATATCGGGCGTCATAGCGGGTAGCGCCTTTCAAGTGTTGCAAGCGCTCTATGTGAGCGGTATCCTATGGATCTCTAAGTACAATGCCATCTATGGTGGATTTGCAGCTATACCGCTCTTGCTCTTGTGGCTACAAGTGGTGTGGACGATCACGCTCTTTAGCGCTAAGCTCTGCTTCTCGATACAAAACGTGGTCAACTTCACCTATGCCAAGGATGCGACCAACATCTCTCACCGCTACAAAGACTTCATGACGGTGATCGTGATGGCGCATATCGTGCAGCGCTTCCTGGACCATACGGAGCCTAAGCCGCACAACATACCCTCTCTCTCGGAGGCTTGTCACCTACCGATCAATCAGACTGGCGAAATCATCGCTCAGCTCCTAGAGGAGGATCTAATCATTGAGGCGGTCTATAGCTCTCGCGACAAGGAGCAGCACTACAACCTTGCGGTAGACCCCGACATGCTGACCGTGGGATATCTCCTCGACCGTATGGATCGCTCGGGACATCGCAGTCATATGCTCACGCAGCAGCAGTTTGCCGAGGAGTGGGAGCTGGTAGTTGCCTCGCGACACGCCTTTACCGAGCCCCCACTGACGACACTGCTCTCAGACCTACCTCTGGGCAGAAAACCTTCAACTATCTAGATGAATCTGTCATGGTACTCAACTCTTCTAACCTGAAAGCTCAAGGAGCGCGTCTCATCGAGCGCAGCTCTGCCCTCATATCCACTTCGCTCGATAAACTTGTAGAGCGTATCCGCACATGGACCTACGGCAGTCGCCCCACTTTCGGACTAGCTCTCTGTGGCGGAGCTGCACGCGGGCTAGCCTACATAGGTATCTTTCGCTTTCTAGAGGAGCATAACGTACGTCCTGACATCATCGCTGGGACGAGTGTCGGATCGCTCATGGGCGCACTCTATGCGGATGGCTACAGTAGCGAGGAGATCTATGAGCTGTCGTCTCAGTTTGGCTTCATGAACATGACCTCGCTGACCACGCCTCGGCTCTCTCTGCTGAAGACCCATAAGTATCAAGAGTTTCTCCGGAGCACGCTACGCCACCAGCGCATAGAGGAGCTACCTATACCCATGCACATCATTGCTACCAATCTCAACAAAGCTGAGGCGCATGACTTCACCGAGGGTGATCTAGCCCCTGCCGTGGTGGCCTCCTGCTCAATACCGATCCTCTTCGAGCCAGTCGTCATCGATGGCGAGCAGTATGTCGATGGAGGGGTCTTTATGAATCTCCCCGCACGGCCTATCCGTGAGTCGTGCGACTTCCTCTTAGGGATCAACCTCAGTCCAGAGGTGGACAATACGCCTACGAAAAACATACTTCGTCTCTCGGACCGCCTCATACGCATTATGATGCGTGCCAACGTGGCTATCGATCTAGAGCTATGCGACGTCGTAATCCAGTCGCCCCTACTCTCACACTTTGGCGCCTACGATGTATCTCCCGTAGACATCATCTCTGACATCGGCTATCAGCTCATCAGCAAGGCGTACGAAGAGGAGGAGCAGTTTAGAGAGATCATTGATCTACTCTCTCAGAAGGGCAAAGCGTAGGCTATGCGCACCGTCATCTACTCCACGCTGGTTCGTCTATGGGGCAATAAGAAGCCTCACGCTCAGCTGACGCCTCATGGCACACTAGCGCAAAACGGCACTGGCACGCTCGAAGACTTTGACGATGCGGCGCTTGATTACCTCACTTCGCTAGGCGTCTCTCACCTGTGGCCGATAGGGATCATACGCCACGCCACCCAGACGCCTCTACGTGGCTGGACAGACTGTCCTGACCAGCACCCCGGCATTGTCAAGGGACAGGCGGGATCGCCCTACGCTATCACCGATTACTACGACGTACACCCCACCATCGTGCGGGAGCCGATGCGGCGAAGAGAGACATTTCGCTCTTTCGTAGACCGTTGCCATCGTCATGGCTTGAAGGTGATCATAGACTTTGTGCCCAACCATGTATCACGTCAGTATGACGGTACTCACACGCCTGAAGGGGCTACACCATTAGGCGCTCTGGATGACAGGAGCAAAGCGTTTGATCCAGATAACAACTTCTACTACCTACCTGGCTCCTCGCTCCAGCTACCCAACCGCTCCTCTAGCTATCACGAGGAGCCTGCCCGTGTGACGGGCAATGACTGCTGGTCTGCTACCCCCTCTACCAATGACTGGTACGAGACGATCAAGCTCAACTACGGCGTGGACTACCGCCCCGATGGCTCTCGGGTATCACACTTTGACCCTATACCCGCCACGTGGCTCCAGATGCGAGACATCCTCTGCTACTGGGCTGCCGAGGGGGTGGACGGCTTTCGCTGTGATATGGTCGAGATGGTACCCGTAGCGTTTTGGCACTGGGTCATACCGCAGGTGCAGGAGCAGTATCCCGTCACCTTTATCGCAGAGATCTACCAGATAGACAACTACCACAAGTACTTAGAGGAGGGGTCCTTCGACCTACTCTATGACAAGAGCGGACTCTACGACACGCTCTACCAAGTGGTTACCCAGGAGCGCTCGGTCTCTGCTGTCGAAGAGCGACTCATATATAATAAGGAGTACGCTCCCGACACGCTGCTCTACTTCCTAGAGAACCACGATGAGGTACGCCTTGCCTCACCTTACTTTGCCGACACGGCTCAGCGAGGTCTCACCGTTATGACGCTGCTCGCACTCGCTACCGCTAGCCCCCTACTCCTCTACGCCGGTCAGGAGTATGGAGAGCGAGGCGTTGATGCCGAGGGGTATAGCGGCCCTGACGGGCGTACCACGATCTTTGACTACTGGAGCATCCCCTCACTAGGTCATCGTGACCCTGCCGACCCGACCTATCAGAGCTACCTGTGGCTGATGCAGTGGGCGCAGCACCCAGTCACCCTCAGGGGCGCTTTTCACTCGATACAGGAGCAAGCTCGTCAGTGGGGGAGCTTCAATACTGAGCGTACCTACGGCTACCTAAGACTACTAGATCCCGCAGAGCAACAAGCAGGCGATACTATCGGAATCGCTGTCCTAGGCAACTTTACGGCCGACCCGCAGCGCTACCCGCTCTTCCTACCCTCTCTAGAGAAGGCTTCTGAGCGACAGAGCCTCCTACGTGTGACACGCCACACGCCACTAGAAAAGCCCCACGAGCAGCCCTACGCCTTCCAACCGTGGGCTCCGCTCGTCATCGAGCTAGCCCCCTTCAGCGTACAGATCGTTGAGCTACGAAGCATCGATAACTCCAACTTATAATTTCCTACCTAGGAATTTCCCCAATAGCTACCTAGGAATTTGCCCAATTCCTACCTAGGAAATAAAAAATTCTTCGGAGGAATCAAATGAAACTTCGGAAGAATCAAAAAATAAGTCCGAAGAATTTGACCATTCCTACCTAGGAATTTGGTCATTTTCTACCTAGAAATTTGGCAAATTCCTAGGTAGAAAATGAATCGAGCTCATTTTTGTCCTGCATCGCCGGCAAATTCCAGTCGAATTGGTGGCTAGGTGGTGAAAAAGTCGTACCTTTGGCAATACCTACCTATAGGTACCCTATCGAGACCATTCTTGATTAGCTTATATCATATCACACAACGCTATGAATCGTATAGTCAGTAAGACTTTTCTCTCCGAAAAAGTAGCCAAGCTGGTTGTCGAGGCACCTCTGATTGCCAAGTCACGCCGTGCTGGACACTTTGTCATCGTACGTGTCACCGACCACAGTGAGCGCGTACCCTACACTATTGCCGATGCAGATGTAGATGCCGGCACGATCACACTGATCGTCCAGGCTGTCGGCCAGTCCTCTCAGCGGCTTGTCGCTCTAAATGCTGGGGACATGATCCACGACATCGTGGGACCACTAGGGCAAGCCACCCACATTGAGAACTTTGGCACCGTAGTCTGTGCTGGTGGTGGTGTCGGTATGGCGCCGCTCTACCCTATCGCCCGTGCACTCAAAGCTGCTGGCAATAAGGTCATCGTCGTAGCTGCAGCTCGTACTAAGGAGCTCATCATACTGGAGAAGGAGTTCAGAGAGTTTGCTGACGAGGTCATCATCATGACCGACGATGGCTCCTATGGCACTAAGGGTCTCGTGACTGATGGTGTCGAGTCAGTCATCAAGCGTGAGAAGGTAGACCTCTGCGTAACGATCGGGCCCGCTATCATGATGAAGTTTGTCGCTCTTCTTACGAAGAAGTACAACATCCCCACCACCGCTTCACTCAATACCATCATGGTCGACGGAACTGGCATGTGCGGTGCTTGTCGTATCACCGTCGGAGGCAAGACACGATTTGTCTGTGTTGATGGACCTGAGTTTGACGCTCACCAGGTAGACTTTGACGAGCTACTGATGCGTCTCAATACCTATAGAAAGTAAGTATCACACTGAGCTAACCACAATATTACAATGACAGAACAAAAGGATCTGGTCACCGCTCGTCGCAACGAACCTTGGCGCGAGGAGCTTCGCAAGGCACATACAGGTAAGGAGCGCATGGCTATACCTCGCGTCAAGATGACCGAGGTGGATCCACATGAGCGTGCTCACAGTCTAACGAAAGAGGTCAACTGCGGTCTCACCGAGGAGGAGGCTCGCCGGGAGGCTATTCGCTGTCTGGACTGTGCCAATCCCTCTTGTATGGAGGGTTGCCCCGTATCTATCAACATTCCCTCTTTTATCAAGAATGTAGAGCGTGGTGACTTTGCCGCTGCAGCGCACATCATCCGTGAGAGTAGCTCGCTACCCGCTGTATGCGGTCGTGTATGCCCTCAGGAGAAGCAGTGTGAGAAGCACTGTATCTACACGGAGAAAATGAAGCGTGACGCCGTTGCTATCGGTTATTTAGAGCGCTTTGTCGCAGACTATGAGCGAGAGAATGGACTATACGAGCTACCTGAGATGGCACCAGCCAATGGAAAGAAGATTGCCGTCATCGGTAGTGGTCCTGCAGGACTCTCCTTCGCTGGAGATATGGCTCGCTGGGGGTACGATGTGACTGTCTTCGAGGCTCTACACGAGGTCGGTGGCGTACTGAAGTACGGTATCCCCGAGTTCCGTCTTCCTCTACGAGTGGTCAATGCTGAGCTCAAGATCTTGGAGCAGATGGGCGTACACTTTGAGACCAACGTCGTCGTAGGTCGTACGCTCTCTCACGAGCAATTAGAGGAGATGGGCTTCGCAGGTATCTTCGTAGGTAGTGGCGCTGGCTTGCCCAACTTTATGAATATCCCTGGCGAAAACCTCGCTGGTGTCATGAGCTCCAACGAGTACCTCACCCGTGTCAACCTAATGGGCGCTGGCACCGAGGGGGCTGAGACTCCTATATATAAGGGAGACGTGGTCGCAGTCATCGGTGGTGGTAACACCGCTATGGACTCAGTCCGCACGGCACTCCGCCTGGGTGCTAAACGCGCCATGATCGTCTACCGTCGTAGCGAAGAGGAGATGCCCGCACGTCATGAGGAGATCCTGCATGCTAAGGCAGAGGGCGTTGAGTTCCTCACACTACACAATCCCATCGAGTACGAAGGCAACGAAAAGGGCAAGGTGTGCCGTATGAAGCTACAGCGCATGGAGCTTGGCGATCCTACACCTGATGGACGTCGCAAGCCTGTCCCCATCCCTGGAGCTATCGATGAGGTAGACGTAGATGTCGTCGTCGTGAGCATCGGCGTTTCGCCGAACCCGCTCATTCCACGCTCTTTCCAAGGTCTGGAAGTTTCGCCCAAGGGGACCGTCATCGTCAACGAACAGAATCAAAGCTCTATCAAAGAGGTCTACGCTGGTGGCGACATCGTCCGTGGTGGTGCGACAGTCATCCTCGCTATGGGTGACGGGCGCAAGGCTGCTGCCAATATGCACGCAGCTCTGAGCCAGCAGTAACTCAGCATAGCCAGTAGTCCTGCCTATGCTGGCGCGCATCATCTTACCCCTAGCCCTCGAGGAGGAGTACACCTATCGTGTACCCGAGGCACTGTGCGAACAGGCGAGGGTGGGCATGCGTGCTCTGGTACAGTTTGGCAGTAAGCGCTACTACTACGCTATCATATCTCAGCTGATCGAGGAGTCGGAGAGACCTCTCGGTCAGCTGAAGTCTATTATAGCCCTACCCGACCGAGAGGCGATAGTGACTCAAAGTGAGATCGACCTCTGGCGCTGGGGCGCTACCTATTATATCTGTTCGCTGGGCGCTTGGCTCACAGCTGCTATACCGAGTAGCTACCTACCCTCTAGCGAGACGCAGGTGGCGTGGCGAGAGCCTGACGAAACGCCCGAAGGCGATCAAGCGACCGACTACAAAGCGACCGAACTATCGGAAGAGATACGTCGTGAGCTCCTCTCCATGCGAGGGCATCAGGCGAAAGTAAGCAAGCTGGCGAAGATACTCGGCGATCGTATCTATCCCGAGATAGATCGGCTCCTTCATGCTGGCGTACTCATCGGCAGCGAGTCCATACCACGCTACAGCCGATCCGTACAGGTCGGCTCGCCAGCCGTGCAGTTTGCTGAGGAGCTATGCTCCGAGGAGTCCCTCTCCGAGCTTGTTGAGAGCCTCTCGCGAGCCAAAGCACAGAGAGCTATGGTAGAGCAAATGATCGACCTCCTCTACCAGCATGAGTTACCGCTCGACACACCCCTACTCCGAGAGACACTCGTTGGTCGGGACACCAATAGGCAGGCGACCCTCCGCGCACTCATCAAGCGGGACGTCCTGCGAGAGACTGCGACACTCTCCGATCCGCTCATACGCCCCACGGTACAGCGCACAGCCTCGGCAAACGAAGATAGCCGACAGAGCCAACTCTTCAAGTGTCTCATTGGCGAAATCTCCCGCCCCGTACTCTACCAAGCTACCAGCAATGAAGAGCAAATAGAGCTAGTCGTCTCAATGGTTGAGCAGATGCTACAGCGAAGCCCTTCGGCACAGGTAGCTATCTACGTGCCCCAGCTCTTTCTCTTTGACCAAAGCCTCCTCTACAGTGCCCTGCAGCAACTAGCTAGAGGGGGCAGAGCGGCACGACGGACGACTCCATTTGACCTAGTCCTGTACAGCTCCTCCACGACAGACGCTGAGCGGATGGCACTCCGTGCTAGACTCCTCGGGCTGACGCACCGAGAGCGTGGTCTCATCGTCCTCACCTCTCGTATGGGCAGCCTTCTTCCGCTCTCGCACTGTGATCTAGTCATCGTGACCGACGAAGAGAGCAGTCGCTACAAGCAGTCCGAGCCAGCGCCTCGCTATCATGCTCGTGACCTGACAGTTGTCGCCTGCAAGAACAGCCAGACACCGCTCCTACTGACTACCGTTGCGCCTTCTGCTGAAGCTCTGTACAACGTAGAGCGAGGATACTACTGCTCGCTCAATCAGCTAAGCGAACCGACCACTCCAACCACTCCGACCACTCCGAAGGCGCCACGCCCCTTCGAGCTCATCGACCTATCCCTACAGCGTAAGCAGGGCAAGCTTCCGTGGGGACAGATGCTCTCCATAGAGCTACGCAAAGCTCTCCTCGACCAGTGCCAGGCGGGACACAAAAGCATCCTCCTACTCAATCGTCGTGGCTATGCCCCGCATCTCGTCTGTAGACATTGCCAGAAGACCCTCCAGTGTCCCAATTGTGATGTCGGACTGGTCTACCATAAGTCCACGCAGAGCGTCAGCTGTAGCTACTGCAACTTCACCGCGCCCGCTCCTCGTGTCTGTCCTCACTGCCATCAGAGTGACACACCAGCTTTAGGCAAGAGCGAAGCTCCGACAGATAGCAACCTTGGCGCCTTCAGCATACAGGGCTACGGCGTGGAGCGTATCGCCGAGGAGCTCACGCTCTTCATCCCGCCTGAGGTTCCCATCCTAGAGCTCAGCGCTTCGCAATATTATAATAAGGAGTCGCAGCAACGGATGCGCCAGCTGATACGTAGCGACGAGCCAGCCATCCTGGTCGGCACCTCGAGCCTTATCTATCTAGATGCCATCCGCAATGTGGGGCTTATTGGTTTGGCAAACCTAGACCAACTGATCGTAGGCGATGACTTTAGAGCTAACGAGCGAGCCTATGCTGCGCTCAGCCGATTCGGAAGTAACTACCCCACGGCACAGCTTTACATACAGAGTTACCAGACCGACACCCCACTACTGGACAGTCTGCAGGACGGAGCCACGGCAGAGCCATATGGCGTAGGCGAGCTAGCTGAGCGGGAGTACCTCCACTTTCCCCCCTACGTACGCCTCATCTACATCTATGTACGAGGAGCCTCCGAGGGTGACGTCTGCTATACCGTAGCGACCCTATCACGTCTGATGCAGGCAGAGCCGTTTCAGTCACTATGGCAAGCCTCGGCACCCATTGCACCCTACGTGTCTTGGGTGCGTATGCGCCATATTCGCTATATTTGCATGAGAATACGTCCCTCCAGTTCCTGGCGGGAGGTGCGTACGCAGATTTGTCATATTATCTCCACGGTACAGAAGAGCGCTATCCAAGCGCGACGAGTACAGATCTACTGCGATGTAGATCCTCTCTAGCGTCCTGACGAGCCAGCTCCTCAACTTGATCGTGAAGTCTTATAACCCATTATAGTCCCCTGAATAGTATCCATGTATCACTATCGCTTTACCTTATTACTACTCATCACCCTCCTCGGATTGCCTCCACTGGTAGCACAGACACCCCACTCAGCAGAGAGACACAGCATGGCAGACAGCGTCACGGCACCCTCCGTCGAGCTCACCACGCTCAAGGTGCAGTACCTCCTCAACCGCACCAATCCCGTAGCGCCACTACCCAAAGAGGTACTCCCCACGACGCTCCTGGTGCAAGCTCCCCTCTCGTCAGCCGTGAGCGTCATCACCAGTGACAAAAGCAACGAACTATCCCTAGACTTACCTACCACCTTGGTCAGCAAAAGCGACCCACTCGCTACAGCACTGCACGGAGAGGAACTACAGCTCCCCGCACTACAGCAATACTACGAGCGTAGCTTGCAAAGCGTCAACCAGCTCAAGCTCGCCAGCCCAGCACTGATCTCTCGTCAGGAGGGAGACCTACTGGCGCACCGTATCGACATAACCACCGTCGGGGGGTCAAAGCCCATCGTCGCAGCAACCGTCAATACGCCCTTTGCAGGCGTTGATGCGTCAGACCAGCTCCACGGCGTCACGCTAGCCAGGAAGTATTGGTTCCCTGGGTTAGAGAGCAGCATACAGTTTAGCCAGACCTACATCTCTCCAAACTGGCACAAGGGAGGTAATAGCGCCCTGGCACTCCACAGCAAGCAGCTCCTCCGCCTCAGCTACGAGCGGGACAAGGTCAACTGGCTCAACGAACTAGAGTGGCGTATCGGTCTCAACGCCGAGATACGTGACTCACTCCAGGGGTACAACATCTCCGACGACCTCCTCCGCCTGCGTAGCAACCTAGGCATCAAAGCCTTCAAGGGGTGGTACTACTCACTCGATGTAGAGGCACGCACACAGGCTTTTGAGCAGCGCTCAGAAGACAAGAAGGTGCTTTACTCGGCCTTTGCCTCACCACTCACGCTCACTGCTGGTCTCGGTATGAAGTGGGTCGTAGACAACAAGTCCAAGACCCACTACGGTCGTCGCTTCCGACTCGATCTCAACATCGCTCCCCTCGCCTATGACTTCAAGTGGTCCGCACGCAAGGATATAGATATGACCCGACATGGCTTTAAGGAGGGTAAAAACATCTACAGCGCCATCGGCTCCATGCTGCGCGCCAATATGATTTGGGACTTCACCGACACCTTTGCTTGGGAGTCGCGTCTCTACTACAATACCAGCTACAAGCGCATCGAGACCGAGTTTGAGAATTCCCTCATCTTCGCCTTCAGTCGCTACTTCTCCACTCGTGTCAACGTCCTGCTTCGCTACGATGATGCGGTACCGCTCACCCCAGAGAATAGATCTCGCCTACAGATCTACCAGATGCTCACTGTCGGCTTTGACTTGAAGATTTAATCCTTCCCCCACACTGGCACTATGCAGTTTACCATAGACCACACCTGCCCCCATAGCGACGCACGCACTGGTGTCATCAAGACCGCCCACGGAGATATACAGACCCCCGTCTTCATGCCTGTGGGTACCGCTGGAGCCATCAAGGCGGTCACGATGGAGCAGATGGAGCAGGAAACCGATGCGCGGATCATCCTCGGCAATACTTACCACCTCTACCTGCGTCCGGGCATTGAGATACTCAAAGAGGTCGGTGGGCTCCACCGCTTCGGTACTTGGAGCAAGCCTATCCTGACCGATAGTGGAGGTTACCAAGTCTTCTCGCTAGCGGCTATGCGACGCATCACCCCCGAGGGAGTCACCTTCGCCTCGCACATCGATGGCTCCAAGCACCTCTTCACCCCCGAGCGGGTTATGGAGATAGAGCGCGCCATCGGAGCGGACATTATGATGGCCTTCGACGAGTGCTGTCCAGGCAATGCCAGCTACACCTATGCCAAGCAGTCACTAGACACCACTGAGCAGTGGCTCGACCGCTGCATCAAGCATCTCGAGCAGACCCCACCACTCTATGGCTACGAGCAGGCACTCTTCCCGATCGTGCAGGGATGCGTCTACCCCGATCTCAGACGTCGAGCTGCCGAGCATATCGCTTCGCTAGGCGCTCCAGGCAATGCCATCGGCGGACTAGCCGTCGGCGAGCCTACCGACAAGATGTACGAGATGATCGAGCTGACTAATAGCATCCTCCCCAAGGATAAGCCTCGCTACCTGATGGGTGTCGGCACACCCGCCAACATACTAGAGGGCATCGCACGAGGCGTCGACATGTTTGACTGTATCATGCCCACACGCAATGCCCGCAATGGTCAGCTCTTCACCTGGCAAGGTACCATCAACATACGCAATGCCAAGTGGCGCACCTGTCACGAGCCGATAGACCCCGAGGGTACCGCATCGACCGACCACCGCTACACCCGCGCTTACCTCTACCATCTCTTTAAGGCGCAGGAGATTACGGGGCTCACACTGGCCAGCATCCACAACATCGCCTTCTACCTCGATCTGGTCAATCAAGCGCACGACCACATCGTCGCAGGCGACTACCCCGACTGGATGCGCAGCGTCCTACCCGCCCTCACCCGCCGCCTGTAGACCATCACTTCATAGGCAAAAGAAGCTCGCGGTTTGTTGTTCTTTTGCCTCCCGATCTTCCTTGAGACGGCTTAGCTACGCTACGATCTCGAGGTTTATCTCTTATGCCTCATCTCCACTTATAGGTCATTGCTCCGTAGGAGTGTTTCTGTATACACCTTTTTGTTTACCTTTGTATGCAGATAAGTCACGTCCTAGTCACACAACCTAAACGTAGTCATGATGAGACTATACGCCCCCCTACTAAATACCATAGAGATGAGCAGGAAGCCCCTAGTCATACTATCCTCTCTCCTCATTGTGGCTTGTCTGCTTGTCTCATCTTGCCAGCAAAGAGACACTGTTACATTTACCGTAGCAGAGCGTCAGGCTGCTGATAGCCTCGTGCGAGCTACCCAAGACATCGACTCTCTGGCCAGACTGCAGGCTCGATTGGAGCGTGAGGGTGACCTCCTCGGGAGCATCGTCGCTCTGAGAGTGCTAGGAGATAAGTTTCGCAATGAGAGTGACTTTGACAAGGCACTAACCACACATAGCGAGGGCTTGAAGCAGGCGGAGACGATCCTAGACACACTGGAGTGGGTACAGGCACTAAATAATGTAGGTACAGACTACCGACGGATGGGCATCCTAGACATTGCTCAGGAGTATCACTACCAGGCGTGGAGCCTGTGCAAAGTCACCACCGATACCTCTTTCGTCGCCATCAAGAATCAGGCTAAGTCTCTCAACGGACTAGGCAACATCTACCTCACGCTCGGCAACTATGAGCGTGCCGACAGCGCTCTACGCAAAGCACTACTCGTAGAGCAGCAACTAGGCAGTATGGTGGGAGTAGCTATCAACTATGCCAACCTCGGGTCTATCTTCGAGCATCGTGGTGAGATCGACTCGGCTTGGACATATTATAGGTACTCCATGGATGCCAACCAAAAGGCTGGGAGTACCCTAGGCATAGCGCTGTGTCACTCTTACTTTGGCTCCCTCTATGAGCAAGCCCATCAGTATTACAAGGCTGCTCAGGAGTATGAGGCTGGCTATCAACTGATGCGCGACTCTAAAGATGAGTGGCACAAGCTCAACCTGCTCGTAGCGCTAGCTAGCGTCCACAATGCCACACGGGATGACGCTAAGATGCTACAATACCTTGATCAGGCACGGAGCAGTGCCGAGAAGATAGAAGACACGGAGCATCTAGCAGACATCTACACCCTCTACTACCAGTACTACAAGCGCCTAGGAGACTGGCACGCAGCGCTAGAGGCCTATGAGCAGGCTACTGAAATGAAGCAAAGCATCCTAGACATGGACAAATTCAATAGGATGCAAAATACCAGCCTCAACATCGAGCGAAACATACAAAACAAGAAGATGAATGAAGCGAAGATCAAGCTAGAGCACGAGCGAGCAGAGCGACGTGTAGAGAACATCACCTTTACCGTCATAGCGCTACTGCTCCTTGGGTCGCTAGGCTTCTTCCTTTATATTCAGCGAATACTGCGTCGTAGCCATAAGAAGCTCAAGAGGATGTCCTCTATGCGGGAAAACTTCTTTACCAATATCACCCACGAGTTTCGCACCCCTCTGACCATCATCCTAGGAGTGAGTCAAGAGCTACAGCAAGAGGAGTCCGAAGAGATCAAAGAGCGGGCCGAGAGCATCGAGCGACAAGGGCAGGGACTCCTTACGCTCATCAATCAGCTACTAGACATCTCTAAAATCAAGTCTTCTGTAGGCGACTCTCGCAGTTGTCGAGGCAATGTCACGGCACACATTGCTATGATCGTCGACTCCTATCGTGACTACGCCCATAGTCGAGACATAGAGCTCACCTACCTGCCCCAAGATCAGGTAGAGATGACCTTCGTACCAGACTATGTCAATAAGGTTTTCAACAATCTACTCTCCAACGCCTTCAAGTTCACGCCCCCGCAAGGCAAAATAAGCATCACCTTATGGCGTGTTGACGACTCCTTACACATCGATGTAACCGACACAGGTCATGGTATGGATAGCGAGACCGTGGAGCATGCCTTCGAGCCATTTTATCAAGCTGAGGGTGACTCCAAGTACATTGGCACGGGCATAGGACTGGCTTTAGTCCATCAGATTGTCAAAGCTTCCAAAGGGCAGATTACCCTCGAGAGCAAGCTAGGCGAAGGGACCACCTTTCACATCATTGTCCCGATCATTGATGATCAAACCGTTTCTCAGCAAGTCATCCCAAAGGTAACCAATACGCCTCTGCTACCACATCTAGAGGCCGACCTGCAGGATAGCGAGTGTGAGCAGGACGAGCCCTGTCGTATGCTCATCATAGAGGACAACCACGACATAGCCCACTATATTGGCTCCCAGTTTGAGGATCACTATAGTGTATTCTATGCGACAGACGGAGCGGAGGGCTTCAAGAGAGCCGTAGAGCTAGTGCCCGACATCATCATCACAGACCTGATGATGCCTGGGCTCAATGGGCTAGACCTATGCCGACAGATACGTAGTAACGAGATCGTAAACCATATCCCGATCATCGTCGTCACAGCAAAAGTCTCCGAGGAGGAGCGCATCAAGGGCATCGAGGCTGGAGCAGATGCCTATCTCACTAAGCCCTTTAACACTACCGAGCTGCGCATGCAGGTAGAGAAGCTACTCGACAGTAGGAGGACCCTACGCCAGAAGTTCGCTCAGACAGTCATCAAGAGGCAAGAAGAGGACAAGTCAGAGACCAGCAAACTAGAAGAGGCAGATATCACCTTCCTGACCAAAGTATCTACGATAGTTAATCAGCAGATCAGCAAAAACAAGGATACGAACGTGGAGGAAATCGCCGCCAGCCTCTACATGAGTAGCCGCCAGCTATACCGCAAGTTGAAAGCTCTCACAGGCTACGCCCCCTCAGCTTATATACTACGGCTCAAGATACGCAAGGCGTGTGAGCTGATGGATCAAGACACTGAGATGAGCCTCACAGACATCGCCTGCCAGAGTGGCTTCGATACTTACCCCAACTTCTCTCGCTCATTCAAGAGCATCTGCGAGATATCTCCCTCCAAGTATAGAGATCAGAAAAGCATCATGACAGTCCACGACTAAAAAGGGTTCGTCTCAGAGACCCGTTTTTGACCTTTACGCCAAAGAGCCACGAGCCGTGCCGCCCCCGATCAGCAGGGAGGCACGGCTCGGTGTATAGCGGGAGGACGTCCATTCCCGTCAAAGCGAGACGTGTAGCAGTTGCATCCTCCTGTATTCGAACCACATACGAGTTCCAAAAAAAAGTTCCCCTCTTGGAACTTTTTAGTTCCAACGGAGGAACTTCTTAGTTCCAACGGAGGAACTTTTCAGTTCCAGCGGAGGAACTTTTCGATTCCTAGTGAGGAAAGGCGAAACTCTTCGGACTTGTGATTTGATTCTTCCGAAGTTTCATTGCTTGCTTCCGTAGAGGATACGCTTGGCAGGTAAGGCTTCCAGAACAAGCTCCTCCCCCTACAGCGGGCTACTCGTACTCTCTGTACCCTCCGATAGTAGCTTTAGTTCCTAACTACGGTACTCCTCCTCTTAAATATCACACGTTCATAGAGGTACTTTGAGTACGAGATGAGCGATTATTCAATGTTTCGTTGAGACATCAGAATCTGTACAAGATCTAGTCAGCGCTCATGCACTTATCACCAGCAACACGCTATACATCAACGCATTAAAGTGGTCTCCATGTCCGGAAATGATAAGTCGCACCATGTAATCTTGTCTGAATATGATAAGTTTTCGTCCGCAATTGATAAGATATTTAACACCTTCGAGCTCTAATTTTGCAGCAGAAACCTAGGAGACAGATCAACTACCTCGATCACGAGATGAACATTAGGTACAGGAGATGCCTCCCTTCCAGATTAGTCATGAAATCGTTATTTCAAACCGTATGAAAAATAGACTTATCTCACTCCTTCTCTCCCTGCTTGCCGCCATAACATGGTGTACGGCGCAGGATGTTGGGATCAAGAGCAATCTCCTCTATTGGGGCACTGCTACACCTAATCTAGGCATCGAAGTTCGGGTCGCACCACGCTGGACCATAGACCTATCGGGTGGGTACAACTTCATCAATCCGATCAATAAGGAGACAGGGATGAAGTGGCTGCACTTCTCCGTCCTACCCGAGGCTCGTTACTTCCTCTGCGAGGCGTTCGACGGACACTTCTTTGGTCTACACGGGCTTGTGAGCTTTTACAATGTCAATAGGCTCAATGTACCCATAGGTCGTTTCAAGCAACTCAAAGATTACCGCCTGCAGGGGTGGGCCTACGGTGCTGGTATCACCTACGGATATGAGTGGGTGCTCGGTAAGCACTGGAATCTAGAGGCCTCCCTAAGCGCTGGTTACATACTCTTCGACTATACGAAGTACCAATGCGAGCATTGTGGTAAAGAGGTCGCCCAGGAGAAGCAGAACTACCTAGGCCCGACCAAGGCAACGCTCTCACTGATTTACATCTTCTAATCGTACAACCCTCCAAAAGTAGTAGCAGACATGAAACACTCTATATTACATCTCACTACGCTCACACTAGTAGCTCTAGTGATGCTATGGCTCCCCTCAGAGATTATCGCTCAGGAGGCTGTCAATCTACTAGATGGGCTCAGAGCCACTTCTCAGACGGTTGCAACCAGACAGGGGGCAAAGGCTGTCGTGGACTTTGACCTAGACCTCACCAATATGAAGCATCTGAAGAGCAATACGGTACTACAGATCGTTCCGACGCTCCAAGCTAACGATGGCTCTGAGCAGCTCGACCTGCCAGCCATCTCCATATCAGGTCGTACCCGCGCTATCATGCTACGTCGCATGGGCAAGCAGGTGGACATAATCCGTAACAAAAGCGGTGAGCAGCACTACCACTACACAGCAGAGGTGCCCTTTGCCTTATGGATGAAAGATGCTTCACTGATATTTCGTGCCAAGGGCTACGGCTGCGCTGAGTGCGAGCTGGGAGACTACACCACCCTACTGACACCCAATGCACTAGCTCCGCTGTACCAGCCTCAGTATCGCTATGCGATGCTCGTCCCTGAGGGAGAAGAGACCAAGAGACGTGAGGAGAGCCTCACGGCGATGATCACCTTCCCTGTCAATAAGACGAATCTTAATCTAAACCTAGGCAATAACCGCTCTGAGATCAAGCGTATCAACGATAAGGTTCAGGAGCTGACGACCAATATCTCGCTGACTGTCGATGCCCTCTCATTGACTGGATATGCCTCGCCAGAGGGTAATGCTGATCTCAACCAGAGACTCTCTGAGGGTCGTGTCAAGAGCATCGCTGCTTACCTAGTACGCACCTATCCACGCTTCAAGGATCACTACACCTCACGCGCTATGGGTGCTGACTGGGACGGACTAAGAGCCGCCATCGAGGAGAGCAGCGTAGACTACAAAGAGCAGATCATTCAGATCATTCAGGAGCGGGCTGCTAGCGAGCGCACAGCTGCTCTACGCGCTATAGACAATGGCAAGACCTACGCGCACTTGCTACAGACTTACTACCCGCCACTACGTCGCACGGTCATAACCTTCTCCTTTGTGGTCAAGGGCTTTGACCTGGAGGAGGCCAGGGAGGTGATCAAGACGCACCCGACGCACCTGAGCCTAGCGGAGGTCAATCTGGTAGCCAACAGCTATCCTGCTGGCAGTGCCGAGCGGTACGAGACCTGGGCGATCGCAGCAGATGCCTTCCCCAATGCTGTCGAGCCAGCGACCAATGCGGCGATCATGGACTTTGAGGCGGGTCGCTATGCGCAGGCCGTCAAGTTACTAGAGCGCTACAAGAAGAATACAAAGCTCTACACCCTCCTAGGCATCGCCTATGCCTACAACGAGCAGTATGACAATGCTCGTACCTATCTAACCAAGGCTGCCCAGCTCGGACTACCCGATGCTCAGTACAACCTGGATGAGTACCTACACTATATGCAGGACAACTTCTAAGCAGAGAACAAACACTTTATATTCACCACTAATCAGATCAACTATTATGAAAAGTAAGCTTTTCCTACTGAGCCTCGTGGCTCTCACACTCGCCTTCACGGCGTGCAACAAGAATCAGGACGAACCACAACAGTCCGAGACAGACGCTACCATCAGCGTCGCAGTTAAGTCGGCCGACCTCAGAGCTTATGAGGATGGCGCAGGCAATGAGGACAAGAAGGTCCAGAAGCTGGCCGTCATGGTCTATCAGGGAGATGCTCAGGTCGCCTACAAGGAGGCTGACCAAGCCGGCTCTCTCGAGGTCACTAAGATCCAGACGACATCTGGTGCTAAGACGCTTGTAGTCGTAGCTAACTATGCTAACGAGAATCTTAAGGGACTCTCTCTAACTAAGGTCAAGGCACTCACGCACACACTCTCTGCAGATGACCAAGACCCCACCAAGGGCACCTTCATGCTCACCGCAGAGCCTGTATCCGTCAACCTCCAGAAGGGCAACAACTACTACGGCTACGCAGCTGGTGACGGCAACCGTCTCTCTGTAGACAAGCCTATCGAGCTCAAGCACATCCACGCTGGTATGGCTCTGACGAGCGTTACGGTGGCCTTCGCAGACTCTTACAAGACACTCTACAATGTCAAGTTTGACAAGGGCGCGCTCATGGCTCTCATCGCTAAGAAGCAGTCTAACGTCTTCGGTGAGCCTCTCGCCAACGCTGATCTTAACTACCTCTATGGTGAGAAGCACTTTGGCACGCAGCCTAACGCTTACACTCCTGCAGAGGCTAACTACACTAAGATGACAGAGCTCAAGATGGATATCACCGAGGTCGGAGCTGCTATGACGGGCAAGGGCTTCTATGTCCTAGAAAACAACTCCACAGAGCACCCCACCATCCTCTGCCTCAAGGGCGAGCTCACACAGGCTAATGGTACTGCACTAACAGCCGATCAGGCTCAGCAGGCAGTAGAGGCTGGCTGGATCGTATCTAAGACGGATCACTCGACTTTCTATCCAGTCCTTGTCAACTGGGCAAAGGATGGCTATAGCTACGACACAGGTTATCAAGCTAAGAACGCTATCGAGCGCAACCACAAGTACGAGATTGCACTCACAATCACTGGCCCTGGCACGAACTCACCTGAGGATCCAACCGTAGAGACAGCCAACCTAGACGTCAAGTGCACCGTCCTACCTTGGGTCATCGTCAAGCAAAACGTCGTCTGGTAGACATCCTTTACAGATAGCTTTAGAGCCACCGTCTAGTTGTGGTGGCTCTAGAGCCATCTCCACCCAGTCGGAGAGTCTGCGTCAAGCGCAAGATCACACATACTTCATAGTCAACATACAGATCCCTGATGTTTGACGGCAGACTCTCCCTCTTATCTCTCTTTATTTAAGCACCCCATTGAGACACTAATATGAATATCATACAGAGATGGATCAATAAGACAGCGATCACGGCTTGGATCGTGTCAATGGTAGTTCTCTTGTCTGGCTGTATCGCAGAGAATCTCGAGGATTGTCCCCAACCATTCGAGCTGACCGTACGAGCTGTAGATATCTCCAACAAGGATATAACTTCTGATGGGGATGTAGAGAACGTGATCCTATTCACATTTGACGAGACAGGCAAGCGCATAGACAAGATCCTCTTGACAGCCGAAGAGGTCAAGTCGCGCAAGCCCATACACATCGAGCACTATGGCCCTAAAGCCCTCACTTTTGTGGCATGGGGCAATGTGACTCCAGCAGAAGAAACAAGACTAGAGTCGGTACAGCGTATCGAGGATGTACAGATGCCTCTGCTACGTACAGACGGCTTCGGGCAGTATCCCACAGACCTATTCTCAGGCCGATTAGATCGTCAGCAACAGTACGGCATACTCAAGCTAGGCGAGCCTGCTACCATAGACATTTACCGACGCACCTGTCAGGTGAATGTAACAGTCCTAGGCTATGAGCAGTGGCTCGGTCGCCAAGGATATAAGCAACAAGCTTTTGACCCGACAAACTACGCTGCAGCCCAGATCCTTTTTGGCAAGTCCCTAGACAACTACGCTATAGCTGACACATACAATGGTAATCCCACAACCTACCGTCTGACGGGATCTCTAGATAGCTCCACAGGCGACTATTACATAGCACCCTTTAGGGTTTATCCACCTATAGAGAGCAAACCTTTCCAGCTAGACTTCTACGTCGGCGACAAGTGCTTGGAGAGCTTTACGAGAGACTCCCAAGAGACGCTCATCCTACCAGAGATAGGCAAGATGCTCAATATCCTCATTGACATGCGATCTGGCAAGATATCAGTACAGATTGTTGTGACACCATGGGATGTCGTACACCAGTTCGTCATCTACTAAAGTCTCATTCACATGCAAAGTTTGAAATCCTATGAAACCATATAGACATACACTTACAGTGCTACTCGCACTATCGGCACTTCTCCTGACAGTGCTGTCAGGGTGTCAGCGCAGTGAGCTGAAAGAGACTTTAGAGCCTGCTACCGTACAGCTCTCTATCCCGTCGATGACCCTGCGCAGTGGGGAGCTTCTCGTAGAGGATCTCCCCGTGCAGACGATCCGCATCCTAGTCTTCAATCAGGCTGGAGGTGCACTGGATGTGCAGAAGAGCTTTAGCAATCCGACCGACCTCAGTGACTGGCTACGTGTAGAGGCTCACGAAGGAGCCAAAGAGATTTACGTCATTGCCAACGAGAGCCCAGTCATGAGCATTGCCCTTAACAAGGTCGTCTTCAAGCAAGACTTACTCCGCATAGCTATCCCTGACGAGGATCCCAGCAGTGCGACGAAGCCGAAGCCAATCCTGATGATAGGTCAGGGCACGGCTACCCTCTTTAAGGATCAAAACGTAAAGGCAGAGATCAACTTGACCAAGACGAGAGCCAAGATCACCCTCAACTTACTCCAAAAGACGAAGGCCGACGATCAGGTGATCATCCGTAGCGTGTCGATCAGTCGCTTGCCTAAGACCAGTATGCTTTTGACACCCGCCTCTTATCACCTAGGCGAGACCTGGATCTACAGCAAAGCCGAGAAGGTTACGCTAGTCAACAACGCAACGACCACTTATATCCCTGACAAGACACTCTACACCTACGAGAGTCTCGATAGCGATACGACAGGTCATGCGCCCATCCTGACCGTTGAGGCTCTTTATAATGGAGTTCCTACGACTTATACGGCCTATGTCAATGATAAAACGAGTAACGCGGATCATCACTACGCACTGCATCGCAATCATCACTACCAGCTGACAGGTACAATCACCAAGATCGGAGTGCACAACGCATTACTGCTGAAGACGGAAGTCTTGCCCTGGGATGTAGAGACGAGTGAGAAGAAGCTCGAGGTGCCTAAGATCGTGAGTCTCTCTCCCGATCCTACAGCGACTTACTACGTGACCGATACAGAGGCTGCCGAGTTCAAGGTCAAGATAAGCTCCAGCAGCGATCCATCCAAGTGGCGCGCCACACTGACCAATGCGCTTGACTTCCGCTTTGACATCACAGGGGGCGCCGTACGAGAGGGATTAGCCGATGGCACTACCGAGTACACCATTCGGGTGATCGCGACGAAACCCGCAGGCGCCTCACTACGCTGTACGCAGCTTCTCTTCACCTCAGAGTATCTAGATCTACAGGGTGCCGGCATCCCGGTGGCTGGGATCAAGATCTGTCAGCGTCATGCTTAGCAAACCATTAGAAGCATCATAGATTATGAATAGACTTATAGATATATCCACCCGTTTGGTCGGGTATGCCTTGATACTGCTGATGGTATCAGGATGTATAGCGGAGAGACCCGTGGCATGTCCTGATGACGCCTCCTCAGCGCAGCTATCACTACGACTAGCCGTGCAGGAGATCCGCTCACTACGTGCTACGGAGGCTGGGAACGATGCACTCAATGAGAACAAGATAGAGAGCCTCCAAATCCTCTTTTACAAGGGAGGGGCGCTCTACTGGTCAGTCTCTCCAGCACCTGCTGCTGACGGTAACTATAGCATTCCAATACCAGAAGCTCAGCAGAAGGGCTTCGATGGTAACTCTACGTACAATGTTTACGTCGTGACCAATATGGCCTTCACGGCACCACAACAAGAGAGCGAGCTAGCGAAGATTGTAGTCACCGAGTCGGTAGCGGACAAGCCTAACGCTAAGTTTGTCATGCAGGGCAAGACCTCTAAGCAGATTAACCTAAAGACCCCTGAGGGCAAGCAACTCGGCACCGTTAAGCTACGCCGTGTAGCCAGCAAGCTACGCATCACGCCTACCGTGCAGGTCACAGGATATGAGCTAGGTGGCGAGATACAGGTCAAGTTCGTCGGAGCCGTCAGCCAAGGCTACCTCACAGCTGAAGAGGTGGCTGCTGGAGCTAACTCCATCGCCTACGCCTACCGAGCTACTTCGAACAAGGAGCCACAGCTCTTCTACTCCTATTATAATAAGTGGAGTAGCAACGATGAGGCACCTTACTACCTTCTCACTGTGCCCCTCAAGAAGGCGGGCGCAACGACCGTAGCAGATTACTACTATCGCGTAGCTCTCACGCCTGCGGAGCCACATCTTACGGCCAACAAACTCTACGACCTGAAGCTCGGCATCCATAAGCTCGGCTCCACAACTCCCGAAGAGCCTGTATCAATCACTGGCACGCTCTCTATCCTCCCCTGGACTCTCTGCGATGATCAGTATGATCTACCCGCAGCTAACTATCTAGAGGTGTCAGAGAGAGAGGCTCATATCTACAATGTGGAGACTCATACCATATCTTATGAGTCCTCTAAAAAGCCAGTTACGATCCAGATCGTGGAGGTTAGCTTCAGCTATGTCAATGGAGCTACGGGAGAGGCAATAACAGAAGCTATCCCCAACTCCAGTAATCAGTACCCGACGGTTACCGTGGTGGGCAATCAGATCGAGATTCAGTCTAAGCTGCCGATCAACAATATCCCCAAGAAGATCCGCTTTAAGGTCAGCAATGGCATCACAGAGCTAGACAAAGAGGTCACGGTGTATCAGTACCCCTCCCTCTTTATCACCAATACGCAGGGTACGAAGTCTTCACGAAGACCTGACGGAACTTTAGCTCATAGTGGTCTGAACAACAAAGCCATCTACCGTATCACCGTGCAGAACCCACCCGAAGGTATGATCCTAGGCTTCCCGCCGAGAGAGACGACAGACTTTTGGCCAGGATCCTGGTTCGTACAAAATACAGGTTTTTGGGGAACTATTGTTGAGCGTTGGGAGCTAAACGATGGAGAGAAGATCTCTAAGCTTACCACGAAGCGTGATGCTGAGACCGCTCGGATGGTTTCTCCCAGCTTTGAGCTAGCCTCTCAGCTTGGAGCTACCAATCCTTATCCCTACCTAGAGTATGGTTGGTATTATAGCAGTGGTAAGTGGAGTGAGACTAGCAAGATAGGAGCCTATAAGGAGACCGCTCTGTGCAACTGTGCAACCTATACAGAGACGCGTATAGTCAATGGCGTGGAGGTGACCCTCGATGACTGGCGACTACCGACAGAGGCTGAGATCAAACTGATAGATCAGCTACAGCATAACTCCAATAGTGCTGTCAAATCCATTATGACGGGAAGCTACTACTGGGACGCTCGAAACGAAAATGGAGCTAGAAAGATGGACTCCCCGGAAGACCCTGAAGACGGAGGCTCCGCTACTCGAGCTTACACCCGTTGCGTACGCGATGTCAAGGATCCAACGATTCAGTCACATATACCATACAGATTAGACCGATAGAAAGTTATGACTAGAACGAAGATATTTCTATACTCCCTCCTGCTGGTAGCCTTTATGGCGCTATCTGCGTGCCAGCAGGAGCAGCGTACAGCTCCTGTAGATCAGGATGGAGAGCGGGTCACTGTATCCCTCTCGGTAGATGTACCGCACTATGCCCCCATGCGCGCTGTGCACCAAGAGGGCATCAATGAGAATGAGATTAAGACGCTAGAGCTACTAGTCTTCAATACGGAGGGGCTGATGGCAGACTACGCCCTTGCTAAGGATCTGACCAAGCAAAACGATGGCAAGTACACCTTCACCGCCAGGCTGAAGCCCCAGAGCTCCCCCTGCGTCATTCACTTTGTTGCCAACCGCGACTACGGTGGTAGCGACTCTGGCCGACAGTATCTAGGACGTAAGGAGAGCGATGTGCTCCTCTCAGACCTCGTAACTATGACCGAGGTAAGCCAAAAGAAAAGCATCCCGATGTGGGCTCGCTATAAGTATAATGAGGTGCAGGAGAATAGCAACCTTGGAGAGATCCAGCTCCTACGCTCTATGGCCAAGTTTACGCTAGAGAGCCACACCACTAAGCTCGCCAACGTCTCCTACACATTATGTAATAGTTACGACTGCGGTACCGTGGCGCCCTTTAAGCGAGCAGCGTTGCCAGACCTTGACGAAGCATTTAGCATAGTGGATCGAGTGCCGACCATCCCGAGAGAGACCCTCCTAGCCAATGGTGATGCAGGTCTCGGATGGTATTCGGATGGTACTCCTGTCTACGGCTTCGAGCGAAGGAACAAGGCGGCAAAGCCTATCTCCTGTCTCGTCATACGAGCTAAGTATGACGGAGCCACAGACTACTCTTATTACAAGCTCGACTTCGTCAAGAGTGCTAATCGTCTAGAGCGTTACGACCTGCTGCGCAACTACTGGTACAAGGTGACCATCAATGATGCTCTAGCTGCTGGAGCGCCCTCACTAGACGAGGCACTCGCAGGGCCAGCAGTCAATAACCTCGCACTCTCTGAGGAGCTGCAAGCCTACCCCTCGTACTCTGATGGTAAGGGACGACTAGAGGTCGAGGCGAGCAGCTATATCTTGATACATGGAGAGGGGACACTCACCTTTAAGGCAAACTATTACCCTGAGGGCAGTGCCACAGCTCAAAATGATAAGCTCCAGATCGTTGCCGTGCGCAATGAGACCAACTACTCTGCCATAACGGATGATAGTCAGGTCAGCATCACGCCAGCAGGTGTCATCATGGCAACGCTCCAACCCGTTCAACCTGGTGAGAGACGTATCTCCGACATTATCGTAGGAGTAACAGGTGACCCCGACCTCATGCGCATCGTCCGTGTCGAGGTGAGAGACCCTTATAGTTACGAGCTCTTTGCGGTCAATGGGCAGCCTGCGGTAGGCAATGCGGTTACGGCTAACGTTCATGGGCAGCAGGGTAAACTCTCTTTTGTCATTACCCTGCCAGAAGACTTTAAGGCTCAACAGCTACCGATGCGCCTGCGCTTCTTTACGGAGCACTTCTATCCAAATGTAACAACGGAGGATGGCAGTATGGGCAAGTTCTCCTTCGGCCTTGCCAAGGATGATCCAAACGTTACTGGTCGCTCATGCTACACGACAATCATCTCTACACTACCTGCTGACCGGACGCTCAGGTGCACCTTCCTCTCTAACAAGAGCGCCTGCGCGGAGACCATCGAGGTGGTCTCTGTCGAGAACCTATTTGACACGCAGCGTGTCAACGTCAACGCCAACTAAGTAGATTAAGAGGGGGGCTCTACTACTTGGTTGAGCTAGTGAGGCTGTTACTCCTTGTGGAGTGGCAGCCTCATGTTGTTAAATTGAGGACGACTTAAATTTCGTAAGTCGATTAGCACGATATCAGTCAGAAAGAACGCAAGGAGGAAGCAGCCTGCAGGGCAGGGCTGACGCATGACGATACTTGGGAATACACGGTCCAAGTATCCCTACAGAGTCGCTACGAATTCCCTCTGATTACCCCTCCCTCCCGAAGATTTGAATTCCTAGGTAGGAAATGAGACGAGCTTGTTTTTATCATGCATCAGCCCTGGCCGGCAAGGCGACGCGGAGCGCAGGGGCTTTTTTGGTATCTTTGTGGCGTGTGGCTGGTTAGTCACACGATACTCTTTAGTTAACTACTGCTCCCTATGTACCGAGTAAATGTCTCTTTCTTTCTTAAATACGAAGATTACCCTCGCTTTGAACGGTTCCTCCGCTCTACTCTCATCCCGCTCATTCGACGTGATGAGGGGGTGGTAAATGTACACCTCCTAGATCTAATTCCACAAGTATCTTCTTTATCTCAACCTATAGAGGACAAGACGATGGCTCTCCTTATCTCACTATACGATGAGGAGGACTTCAAGCGCTATTTTCCCGATGTACTCAAAGAGCGCATCAAGTTAGTGGTTGAAACTTTTGGCGAGTCTGTACTCTACCACACTAGCCCGATGAAAGAGATGCGCATATGAGCAAGTCACGTGGCGAGCGCATACTGATAGGCATTGACCCCGGAACCATCGTGATGGGCTACGGTCTGCTCTCCGTGCGGGGGCAGCATGCCGAGATGCTCACCATGGGGGTGATCGAGCTGAGCCGATACGAGGATCACTACACCCGTCTGGGGCGCATCTACAAGCGTGTGGCGGGACTGATCGATGAGTTCCTACCTGACGAAATGGCTCTGGAGGCACCGTTCTATGGTAAGAATGTGCAGTCGATGCTCAAGCTGGGACGGGCGCAGGGGGTCGCTATGGCGGCGGCCCTCAGCCGAGATATACCCATCGCGGAGTATGTGCCGATGCGTGTCAAGCAGGCGATCACGGGTACGGGGCAAGCTTCCAAAGAGCAGGTGGCGACGATGCTCCAGCGGGTGCTACGCATTCCCGCCGAACTGATGCCGGAGAAGCTCGATGCGACCGATGGCTTGGCAGTCGCCTACTGTCACTTCCTGCAAACCTCTAATGCGGTGGCTACGTCCAATGAGAGTGCCAAGAGCTGGAAGGAGTTTATCAAAGCCAACCCCAACAAAGTGCACGGACTCTAAGCGAAACACAATAATATATATAACAGAACCTATGACCTCAATCCGCAAACTACTCACACTCCTCTGCTGCTACCTCTGTGGCGTACTGCTTCTATCGGCGCAACAAGGGACAAAGCAGGCACCTCCCCTCGGCATCTGGGAGGGCACCCTGCAAATCTCTGGATCGGAGCTACCCCTCCGCTTCAACATCGGCAAGGATCAGCAAGAGACTATCTACTGCACAATGGATAGTCCGTCACAGATGGCGACTGGTATCGAGGCAACGATCGAGCTTACCGATGGCATCGTCATCACCATCCCGAACCTATACGTTCGCTACGAGGGCAAGCTCGTGAGTAGCGACACCATCGTAGGGACCTTTGCGCAGGGCGGTATGTCGCTACCGCTCACACTCGTACGAGCCAGCAAGCCCGCCAAGGCTGATCGTCCGCAGACGCCACAGCCCCCCTACCCCTACGAGACAGAGGAGGTGACCTTTTACAATGGCACAGCACCGCTCCACGGCACGCTCACCTACCCTGTCGGACATCAGGCGGGGAGCCGTGTGGAGCAGGTCGTTCTCTTTGTCTCTGGCTCGGGCATACAGGATCGTGATGAGACTCTTGCGGAGCATAAGCCCTTTGCCGTGCTGGCGGACTACTTGGCTCGGCATGGCGTAGCGACGCTGCGCTACGACGATCGTGGCTATCACGACGATATTGACTCGGCTAGTGTTGCCGAGGCGACCACCGCAACGCTAGCGGACGATGCTGAGGCTGCGGTCCACTACCTACGTGGTCGGAAAACTTTCGACAAGGTGGGCGTGCTGGGTCATAGCGAGGGAGGTACCATCGCCTTCATGCTGGCAGCTCGCGGCGTCCCTGACTTTATCATTAGCTTAGCGGGTAGCACGCTGCCTGGCAAGGAGGTTTTACAAGACCAGATGGACCTGGGCCTAACTCGGGCGGAGGTACCAGAAGAGCTTCGCGCAGAGTATCTGCGAGCAGCTGTGGCGACCTTTGATCAGGCGGCTCAGAGCGATTTGCGTGGCGAGGCTTTGGTCACCAAGGTGCTTTCGGCGGGACATTACCAGCTCCCTATTGGGTTGGTTTTGGATCTCAAGAAGGTTGCCGACGGGCTAAACCCTTGGCTTATCTACTTCACACAGTATGATCCGAAAGGGGATATAGCGCAGACGCACTGCCCTGTGCTGGCGCTCAATGGTTCGCTAGACCAACAGGTGCTGGCGGATAAGCATCTGCCCGTCATCGAGCAGAGTCTCCCGACGGGGACACCACGGCAAGTGCGCCAGCTGGAGGGGCTGAACCACCTCTTCCAGCATGCGACGACAGGAGCCGTGAGCGAATACTATCAGATCAGTGAGACGATCGCTCCCGAGGTACTGGAGCTGATCGCCAAGTGGCTCACCAAACTAACTAAATAAGGAGTAAATCAATGAGTAAGATTAAGATGCCAAAGAGCGGTGAGACGGGGCAACTCTTGTGGCGATATGACCCCAAGGATAGCTCTCTCACGCTATCAGGTACGGGTGCTCTACCCGACTACCCTATTGGGCAAGCCCCATGGTTTGAGTTCAACGATCAGATCGATACGGTCGTCCTGAAGGAGGGTGTGACCCGTATCGGTGACTACGCCTTCTATAACTGCACGGAGCTCACGAGCGTTGAGATACCCGAGGGGGTGACCTATATCGGAGAGAGCGCCTTCGCTTGCTGTCAGAGCCTAGAGTCTGTGACGATCCCAGGGAGCGTCACGAAGATTGGCGAGGGCGCTTTTGAGTCTTGTGACAGTATGATGGTGCTAGAGCTTGCCTCGGGACTGAAGTGTGTAGGGGCTTTTGCCTTTAGCGAGTGTGTCGCTCTCAGGGAGCTCGTTCTCCCAGACACGGTGGAGCGGATCGAGCGCAGTGCTTTTGCAGGTACTATGGCGCTCCACGAACTGGTCATCCCGGGCAATGTGCAGGAGATCGGGGACAACGCTTTCAATGGTTGCATCCAGCTCAGCAGTCTCACGCTTTCGGAGGGCATTCGGGTGATTGAGGAGATGGCTTTTAGCAATTGTAGCGACCTCCCGAAGGTGCTGATCCCCGCCTCGGTAGAGCGTCTAGGCGATGGGGTCTTTGCGGACTGTCTGGCTATGGAGCAGATCACCGTAGCCCCAGAGAATGAGCACTACGTCGTACGGGATAACATCCTATACAGTAAGGATCTGAGTGTCTTGGTACACTACCCTGCGTCTAAAGAGGAGCAGGAGTTTACGATACCTGAGGAGGTGCGTAAGATTGCGGGGCTAGCCTTCGCAAGCAACTACTTTCTAATGGAGGTGATGCTCGGAGATCATCTAGAGGAAGTGGGGTCGTATGCTTTCGCCCGCTGCTCGAGTCTCAGCTTCATGTCTCTACCAGCGCAGACGACTCGTCTCGGGGTCTCCCCCTTCCACGACTGCACCATGCTCCTCGAGATTGAGGTGGATCCGAACAATCCATGCTACTCCTCTATCGACGGTGTCCTATATAATAAGGAGCAGACGCAGCTAATCCAGTATCCTGCGGGGCTGTATGATGATGTCTATAGAATCCCCAACACGGTGCAAGAGATCGCTGAGAATGCTGGCTACGATGCCCAAGATCTCGAGGTCCTAGTGATACCCGAGAGCGTGCGCAAGATCGGAGATATGGCGTTTGCCTTCTGCGATAAGCTCCGCAAGGTGGAGATACGTGTGGCTGACCCCGCGCAGGTGGAGGTAGGGCTGATGACCCTGTTTAGCGTAGCTGGCACGCCCCGCAAACTCATTGTGCCGAAGGGAAGTAGCAAGCTCTACAAGAAGAGCGAGAGCTGGCTCGAGTTCACCTCAAACATTCTCGAGACAAAGGATAAGGGATAGAGATTAGAGGTTAGACATTAGAAGTTAGACATTAGAAGTTAGAGGAGCCCCGCGTCACGAGTTGACTTGCGGGGCTTCTTTTGCGTAACTGTATTGTTGATTGCTTTTAGTACCTTTGCCAGCGATCTTGGTTAGTGGAGAGGCGTGCCACTCCACTCGAAGAGGGAATCAGGTGCAAATCCTGAGCAAACCCGTTGCTGTAAAGCTCACCAAAGGCTAATGTGTCATCGACTTGATGAAGCCACTGCCCCGCAAACGTCACTCAGGGGTGGGAAGGATACACCTTAGCGAGCTAAGCCAGAAGACCTGCCACGATCCTTTTTTCTATCAGTCTGCAACGTGGACTTTGCAGCACGATACGCTTCTGGCAAGGAGGGCGCTCGTATGCTCTCTAGCACTAGATACTAGGACAGGTACTCCTAGTTCATGGCTCGTTGAGCCGTAAAGTCGTTGAGTCGTAGAGTCTACCATGCGGTACTGAGACAGTATCTTGAATCCTCTAGACTCTACGATATGAGACATATCTACCCCGTTATACTTCACATCCTCACCGGTCTCCTCCTCGGTGTGGCGACGCTCTCTGCGCAGGAGAGCCGCATCACGGAGGTGGTCGCTTACCACCCAGCTCCTGGACAATTTATGGGGAGCAAAGTGATGGCGAGCGAGGGCGTATCAACTTATCAAGAGCTACTCCAGCAGGCACAGCGCATCTTCGTCCAGGAGGGGAGCTTCCTCTCTCTCGGCGGGTGGGGTGGCTACATCATCGTTCGTATACAGCCCGCATTGGTCAATCAGCCCAACCAAGCGGACTTTGCGATACTGGGCAATGCTTTCATCGGCAATGCCGAGCCAGGGATCATCTATGTGAGCCAAGATGCCAATGGCAACGGACTAGCGGACGACCAGTGGTACCGCATCCGTGGCAGTGAGGACTATCGGAGCCACCTAGACTACGCAATCACCTACTACAAGCCAAAAGACCCATACAAAGATCCGATCGCCTGGAGCGACTCGGAGGGAGAGTCGGGACTCATCCCGCGCAATAAGTACCACACAGCAAATAGCTACTATCCGCTCTGGGAGGGTGACAAAGTAACCTTCTCGGGTGTCCGCCTACCGGACTGTATGAAGCAAGAGCATGAGGGAGGGCTTTGGCAGTCGCAACCTTATGCTTATGGCTATGCGGACAATCACCCTAACGGTTCCCCAGGTAGTTACATTGATATAGACAGTGCGGTCAATGCTAAGGGTGAGCTGGTACAGCTAGATCGTATTGACTTCCTCAAGGTGCAGACGGGCGTCCACCAGCAGACCGATGAGACGGGCGAAGTCTCGACCGAGTTTGCGGGTATCAAGCCCCTCGCCAAGGGCACCGGCATCGTCTCCCCCACAGCGATGCCCGCCGTGCGTCTCTCCAGTAGCGACAACCAGCTACAGATCGAGAGCGAAGTGACGGGTACACTATACCTATATAATATAGACGGGCAACTCGTCCTGACGCATCCGATCTCTGTAGGTCGTGCGACGGTCGCTCTGCCCGCTATGAACGATTGCTACGTCGTACTCTTACGCCTAGAGGGCGGAGCCTTTGCGACTTATCGTACATGCAGACAATAACAAACTATATATTCACTCAATTACTATGCAAAGAACAGTAACGACAACGCTCCTACTACTCTGCTGGTTACTTCTGCCACCGATCGTGTGGGGACAAGAGGACAACACGCTCTTGATGCCCACGTCGACTTGGGACAATAACGAGCATAAAGTGGGAGACACCCCGCTGATCCTCTACGATAGTGGAGGAGCCGATGGTAATGCCCAGGCAAACAAAGGAGGTAAGATCGTCTTCACGCCAGAGCAAGCTGGCAAATGTATTGAAATAGAGATACAGGAGCTTGCCTTAGCCAATCAAGACGAACTCTACATCCTCGAGGGCTATGTAGACTACAGTCCTTATAGAACTCCTAACGAGAGAGCCATTATCAGGAAGTTTACTAAGGTGGATAGACCAACGCTACCCCTTAAGCTTCGCTCCAGTGGCAAGTCCGGTCAGATAACGATCGGTAGCAAGACGAAGGCGAATCCAGGCGCAGGCTTTAAGATCATCGTACGCACGGTCGATCAGCCTGCGATCAAGGTCGCCTCTGTCCTAGAGGACAAGAGCGCTAGCCACGATCCCTACATCGGTGAGCAGTCGCTCATCGTCTCTAACCTCAAGATTACAACCGAGGGACTAGCCAAGGCTCCCAAGCTGACGGCTCTGCACTACAAGCTCAGCAACACAAAGCCGAGCGATATCACGGCGATATACCTCTACGAGGTGAACCGCCGTAAGCCCAAACAGCTAGACGCAAGCAAGCTACTCGGCAAGACGACCGAAGTCTCTGCCGAGGGGACCATCACACTCTCTAAGGAGTACACGCTCTCTGAGCCTAACTATGATCTAGTTCTGGTCGTTGACCTCAAGAGCGACGTAGCGGCTGGCAGCCGTATCGATGTTGCTACGACGAAGCTCACGACGACTCTGGGCGATCACGCCGTAACGCTCCAAGAGCCTAAACCGCTCACCGTAGAGGATGCCTACGCGCTTGCTAAGACTCCGAAAACCTACACCGTAGGCGACAAGTCTCTGACGCTATACGATGATGGCGGTAAGTATGAGCCGATCAGCGAGAAGTTTGACGGATACGCTGTCTTCAAGCCTGAGACCACTGGCAAGGTGATCCAGGTAGACTTTACGAAGCTAGATCTCTTTAGCTACTCTTCTATCAGTCGTGCCGATCTCGTTGAGGTGTACAATGGTTCAGAGGTTAACGCAGACAACCTCATCATCAAGCTCAACAAGGAGAAGGCTTACAAGGCAACTTCGACAGCTTCCGACGGGAGTCTGACGATCCGTCTCGTGACGAATACGGGGACTCCCAAGGATGGCTTTGAGGCTCTGGTCTCTCAGATCGATCCAGCGCCGATGGCGGTTGACTCGCTCTCGGGTAGAACCATCGAAGTCGACACTTTTGCAATGCCTATCAATGCAAGCGTCAAGCAGATCGGCATGGTTGCCTTCACGCTCGTTGCTCAGGGAACCAAAGACCCTGTCACACTGCAGCGTCTAGACCTAAGCTCTATTAGCAAGACGACAGACGTAGCGCAGGTGGCTCTCTACTACAGCCCGATCGTAGATGACTTTACGAAGGCTAAGGAGATCGCTCGCTGGGACTTTGCCGAGGCACTCACCGCCACGCTCCCCACGCCTCAAGCACTGCGTGAAGGGGCCAACCACTTCTACCTAGCTGTAGACCTCCAGGAGACTGCTCACAAGGGCAATAAGGTCAACCTCTCCATTGACAAGCTCCACCTCTCAGCAGGCGAGAAGACGCTACCCGAGCAGGAGCGCACTCGCACGGAGGCTCTAGAGGTAATGAATAAGATGGTGCTCACCCTCGGTAAGCATCATGTCAAGGTGTACGAGCCTTGGGACTTTACGCCTCAGCTCAAGCACAGCCTTACCACGGGATATGACACCGACGCAGGCGAGCGTAGCGTCACCTTTGAGGCGACCGCTCCAGACAACGTCATCCAGCTAGATATCAATGAGTGGGACTTCTACTACTCCTCTTGGGGTAGCAAGCCTACGCTCAAGATTTATGATGGCGAGGATGCCACGGCTCCTCTGCTCTTTGAGCTAAAGCCCAACAAGGATGCCTACAAGACGAAGCCTGCCGACTACATCCGCTCTACGCAGAAGGCTCTGACCTTTGTCTTTGATGCTAAAGGTGCTTCCGGCTCGCTAGGCTGGCGTGGTCAGGTCAAGCAGTACCTGCCACAGGATATGAAGGTTGACTCAGCCTCTGCAAAGCAGCTCGAGCTACCCTTCGTCGCTGTCGGCTCAGAGCTGAACCCTATCTTAGCTCTTGACATACATACGATCGGTGACCGCAAGCCGATCCTCATGGACGGTCTCACGGTAGACCTCAAGGGTGGCGCTCCTCAGATCGAGCGCGTAGCTCTCTATGCCGCTACGGCTGAGGGCACACTCGATGCGAACAAGCTCATCGCAGAGGCTCAGGTGGAGCCAACGATGCAAAGTGTTGACCTCCCGACCGATGCTCTAAAGCAAAACGGCACGCTGAAGGAGTTTGCCAATAACTACATCCTCGCAATAGACATTCGCAAGGATGCTCCAGCAGCTGACAGCATAGACGTGGCTATCGCCAAGCTAACTGTTGCTGGTAAGCTTATTGACGTTCGCAACGCTGATCCTAAGGGATCGTACAAGCTGGTCAACATCTTCAACCACCCATCATCGGGCGACAACAAAGAGGTGACCGTCACCACGCCCCTATCGTACTACGACGAGGGCGGCCCCGATGGCAAGGTGCTCAAGAACACAGGGTCGTACGTGACCTTCCTCCCAGCCCATGAAGGCGAGGTGGTAACCCTCACGATCGACTCAATAAATCTACGAAGAGCCACCTTCGGCATCTACTCTGGACGTGACCACACGGTCAAGAGCAAGTTGCTCTCCACAGGAGATAACAATATACTCAAGCAGACTGGTGTCAGAACCTTCACCTCGCAAGAGCAGGACGGCTCGCTGACGGTCTACTTCAAGGGTTCAGACACTTACACTTTCGGGTGGGCTGCTCGTGTAGAGAGTGTCAAGCCTCGCGACCTCTTCGTTGAGAAGGTCTCCGCCACGGCTCTCCCCGTAGATAAGCAGGGTGTACTCTCGGGTAGCTCACTGCCCGCTGTACGCATCGACCTAACCACCGCTGGTGAAAGGGGCAAGACGACCCTCGAGAAGCTACAGCTAGAGATCTCTAGCGAAGGCATCGAGGAGCTCGCACTCTACGCTACGGGAGCCATCAATGAGTTTGACGAAGCTCATCTGATCGCTACTTCCAAACCACAAGCTACGCAGACGGAGGTCATCTTTAAGCTTGACCCCGCCGATACGCTGACGCTAGCACGCACGCAGTACTACTGGGTCAAGGCTCAGCTCGCTGGCGACCTCAAGGCAGGCACACCAATCTCGGTGACCGCCAAGAGTGTGACCGTCGGAGGTACCAAGCACGAGGTGAAGCAGGAGAAGCCCTTTGACACGAAGACGCGCCAGGGTGGACTCCAAGGCACGCTCCGTGTTGGCTCTAGCAGTGCTGCCTCCTACAAGAGTCTAGCTGCTGCCGCTAAGGATCTAACCAAGCAAGGTGTCTCTGGCGCCGTCACCGTAGAGGTCGAGCCGGGTGAGTATCCCGAGACAGTCCTCCTAGAGCGTGTCCCCGGAGCCTCTGCCAAGAACAGCATCACCATCGTTGGTCTCGGCAACTCTCGTGACGAGGTCGTTATCTCTGCCAATGGGTATAACAAGCCTACTGGTGACAACGCCTACCGACGTTACTATGGTGTGATGACCGTACGCAATACTCCCTACGTGACGCTGCGCAATATGACGATCCACTCGACAGACCTCGGCTTCCCAACGATGGTCTACGTACAGGAGAACTCATCGCACTTCACGATGGACAATTGCCATGTCTACACCAAGAACACGAGCAATATGAACTACAATATGTCTCCGCACCTTGTCAAGATTGAGGCGGCCAGCAATCCACACGCTCAGAGCTGTGATGTCTTGGTTGAGAACTCGCTCTTTGAGGGTGGACACATTGCTCTACAGATCGGAGGTACCAGTACTGTAGCCAACCCCGTGGGCAAGGGCTACACGGTGCGCAACAACCGCTTCGTAGACCATAGCGGTAAGGCTATCTACGTCACACGTGCCTCCGAGGTCCTTATTGAGGGCAACGAGATTGTACAGCAGAGTACTCCTCAGTTGGATTACAATGGTATCGATGCGACCTTCCACACGGATGCTAAGATCATCGGCAATGACTTTGACCTGACACAGCCTAAGAGCAACAAGCTGAAAAAGATCATCGGTATCAACGTTCGTGAGGTACAGGGCGAGGGACTACTCGTTGCCAACAATGTAATCCGCATCACGCGTGGATCTGCTACTAGCCGAGCTTTTGCAGCTAGCAAGGTGACAGGACTGAACTTTGTCTTCAACACCGCTATAGCTCGTGACGGCAAGTGTACAGCACTCCTCATGCTCAATAACACGATTGCCTCGTCTCTCCTCTCAGACAACATCCTGCAGAACCGAGACGGTGGAGGCATCCTCTTTAGCAATCAACCGCTCCCCAACGATCAGCTCACTTGCGACCGCAATGCGCTCTACACCTCTGACAGCAAGGGCGTACTCATCACCGCTAAGGGTAAGAAGTACGACGCAACCAACTATCAGGAGGCGACAAAGAGCACCGCATCCAAGGTCGTAGAGGTAGCCTTTGTATCCGACAAGGTGCTCTACCCGAAGGATATGACCGTACTGCCACAGGGTGCTCCGCACGCTGCTATCACGACGGACATCCTCGGCACAGCTCGTGACAAAGAGCATCCGACCGTTGGTGCTTACGAGCAGGATCCTAATGTAACCGACGAGGCTCCTAAGCTAACGAACAAGCAGGTGGTTCGTGCGCTACATCAGTCCGCTACGATCTCTGTCGAGCCGGATCAGATGACGGACGTCTACCTGATGACGATTGTAAAGGGCGAGGAGGCTACGACAGCTCCAGATGCCGCTACGATACGAGAGAAGGGCAGACACTTCACCGCTCTTGGCAAGCGTGCGACTGAGTTTACCATCATGGGGCTAGAGCCTGAGACCACTTATGAGGTCTACGGACTCCTCCACGGTACACTCAATAATAAGGACACCGAGCCTGAGCTCCTCTTCACCTTTACTACTACCTATATGCCTACGCGAGTGGCTACCTTTGAGAAGGACAACCGCACCATAGAGGGTGATGTCGTCTACTCAGGGACCAATAGCTTCGCAGGAGTCAAGGTCATCGAGGACTTCACCCGCTCACGCAATCAGATTGCTGAGATAGCAGGCGACAAGGTGACCATCACCGTGACCAACTCCAAGGGCAAGATACCACAGCGAGGCTTCTCACTCATGGCTGACCGCCCCGTCTATATGCGCATCGATGGCGGTACGCGTATCACCCTCCCCGCTACTGAGCAGGAGTGGGCATATGTAGATCTCGCTCAGAGAGGCGACATCCGTGAGGTGACCCTCGAGAGCCGTGGCAAGCTATGGATCGACGATTACAACGGCGACGCCCTCGCCATGCAGCTCGCTATCGCTCCCGTGAGCATCAATCTCGGGCAGCAGGCTCAGCTGACGGCTGAGGTGATCCGTGGCGTGGCGCCTTATAGCTATAAGTGGTCACAAGGCGACTCACTGCAGACTGTATCCGTAGCTCCTACGCAGACGACACGCTACAGTGTCACTGTGACGGACGCTGCTGGTAGCCAAGTCACCGAGAGCGTCTATGTCTACGTCAATGGACTACACGGCGATGCGATGGTGGCAACCTTTGAGGAGGAGCCACTCTCTAGCGAAGAGCCTTACAATCAGAAGGCTCCATTCGGCAGCGGTTCGTTTGCTTTCTCCAATAGCTACAATGCTGAGTGGAAGAGCTGGAGCGGCTTTGCCCTAGCAGCTAGTGCCGATACGACCTACACGGGCGACTTCCAGACGCAACAGTACAACAACGTCGTCGGTGGCGGTCAGGAGCAGGAGGGTAAGTCCAAGCAGTATGCCGTTGCTTTCTGCCCAGGTGATAATCCTCAGTGGGGCTCTTACAATCCCGTCGTCACGGTCATGCCTGGTAGCGACCGCAAGGTGCAGCTCGAGGGTGTCTATCTGACCAACACTGCGTGGGTCAAGAGCTTTGCCACCCAGGGCGACAAGAACTTCGGTCGTCCCGCCTTTGAGGAGGGTAGCTTCTTTATTGTGACCATCACCGCTGACAATGGTAAGAAGGTCGAGGTACCACTCATCGACTATCGCAATAAGAAGCGCGAACTGGTCAACGACTGGAAGTGGGTCGATCTCTCCCCTCTCGGTGAGGTCAAGACGCTCAAGTTCTCCATACAGTCGAGCGACAGCTATGCGCCTAGCTACTTTGCTATGGACAACCTGCACATCAAGCAGAATGCCTCTGCAAAGCCCGCCAAGGAGCAAATAGCGCTTGAGGTGATGGCTACGACCGAAACTACAGCGCAGGTACGCTGGCAGGCACTCCCCACGCAGGTGAGCTACACCGTAAGCTATCGCCCTGCAGGTGCTGACGCTAGTGCGACGCAGACGATGCGCCTCGATCCTACGCAGCAGCTCCGCTCGCTAGAGCTTCGTGACGGTTACGTCTACACCACCCTCGAGGGGCTACAGATGGGTACACGCTATGAGGTCACCGTCGAGGCGACCATCATGCCCGCTATGCAGACGGTCGCTCAGGGTAAGACCACCTTCACGACTCAGGCTATCGATGGTAAGCTAGATGCTAAGCTCGTCGCAGGCTCACTGCAGGCTCAGAGCTTCGCCATCTCCTTTGCTACGATTGCCAAGGCTGAGAGCTATATGGTTGAGCTGGCTAAGGTGGACAAGGAGGGTAACACTTCCGCTGTCGATATCATCAGCATCGCTGCTGACGGCTCGCCTCTAGGCGAACTCTCACCATTCCAGGCTCCGCCCACGCTACAAGATGGTCGCATCACGCTACCGTTCGTTGACCTCAGCGAGCAGACCGCTTACCGTGTGACCGTCACAGCGCGTCAGGGCGAGACGAGACTCTGCTCTGAGCAGCTCATCATCGTCACCCCACAGGCTACGGCTATCGACGGTATCGACGGTGAGACCGCACGTGTCGTAGCCACTCCCGAGGGTATCCTCGTGATGGGTCTACAGGGTGCGACAATCGAGCTGTATACAGCTAGCGGTGCTCAGATAGGTCACTACCAGATCACTGAGCCTGAGCAGCTCATCGCTGAGCAGCTCCAGTCTGGCATCTACATCGTCGCAGCCCACAAGGCAGGCGAGGTACGTACCTTCCGACTGATCCTCTAGCAATAGACTATACACGGAGCCTCAGCTCCACACGCTTTGTAGCCCCACTCGGTACTCGTACCGGGTGGGGCTACTGCTTGGTACAGGGGCACCCCTACCCGCAGGGGTGACGCATGATAAAAATGAGCTCGTTTCATTTCCTACCTAGGAATTTGGGAAATAGCTACCTAGGAAATGGGCAAATTCTTCGGACTTATTTTTTGATTCTTCCGAAGTTTCATTTGATTCCTCCGAAGTTTCATTTGATTCCTCCGAAGTATTTTTGATTTCCTAGATAGGAATTGGGCAAATTACTAGGTACTTATTTGGCAAATTCCTAGGTAGGAATTCTATTCTTCGGGAGGAAGGGGTAATCAGAGAGGACATATCGCTTATTTTGCTAACTTTGCTCCTACTGCGAGAGGTAAGCTAGTGCAAGCCATTTTCGGTATATGGTGCGCCCTCCGACCACTCGCTACAAATCCACAACGGCAGCACGGGTGGCGCTACGATTTGGTCTACCCAACCTGCCAACAGTACTTTCAAAAGATCTAACAACACAACAAACTATGGCAACTTTATCACCCGAACTTATACAGCAAGCACAGGAGCGTGCCAAGCAGTGGCTCGCACCCGCCTTCGACAGCGAGACACGTCAGCAAGTAGAGGCTCTCCTAGCGGCTGAGGACAAGACGCCTCTCGTGGAGGCTTTCTACCAAGTACTAGAGTTTGGTACGGGCGGCCTACGAGGCATCATGGGCGCTGGTACCAACCGCATGAATAAATACACCGTCGGCATGGCTACGCAGGGCTTGGCGAACTACCTCCTGCAGTGCTTCGCTGGCGAAGAGATCTCCGTAGCTATCGGCTACGATGGGCGCAACAACAGCCCCTTCTTCGCTCAGACGACGGCCGACGTGCTTACGGCAAACGGCATCAAGGTCTACCTCTACGATGCGCTGCGCCCTACCCCGATGGTCTCCTATGCGATCCGTCAGCTGGGCTGCAAGAGTGGCGTCATGGTGACTGCCTCGCACAATCCCAAGGAGTACAACGGCTACAAGGTCTTCTGGAGCGACGGTGCTCAGATCATCGCCCCGCACGACAAGGCAATCGTCAATGAGGTGAAGAGCATCACAGACATTGACCAAGTGAAGTGGCAGGGCAATCCAGCGCTCGTCGAGATGATCGGAGCCGAGATGGACGACCGCTTCATCCATGATGTCTGTACCCTATCGCTCTCGCCTGAGTCGGTGCAGCGTCATCGTGATATGGGGATCGTGTATACACCTATTCACGGTACTGGCGTACGTATCGTACCTCGTGCACTAGAGGCTTTTGGCTTTAAGAATATCATCCATGTGCCAGAGCAAGATGTGATCGATGGCAACTTCCCAACGGTCGTCTCGCCAAATCCCGAGGAGCCAGCAGCAATGAAGCTGGCGATGGAGCGTGCCGAGGCTACGGGCGCTGATCTCGTCCTAGCGAGTGACCCCGACGGTGACCGCATCGGTGTCGCTGTGCGCAACGAGCAGGGCGAGCTACACCTGATCAATGGTAATCAGATCTGCGCCCTCCTGACCTACTACACGATAGCCCGCCGCAAGGAGCTGGGCGACCTGCGTCCCGATGACTTTGTGGTCAAGACGATTGTGACCACGGAGCTGATCCCCGCCATTGCGAAGGACTACGGAGTGGACTATATGGACTGCTACACGGGCTTTAAGTGGATCGCCAACGAGATCCGTGAGCAGGAGGGCAAGCGCCGCTACATAGGTGGTGGCGAGGAGAGCTACGGCTACCTCTGGGAAACCTTCGTACGAGACAAGAGTTCGGTGTCGGCTTGCGCCATTTTTGCAGAGCTGACCGCTTGGGCCCTGGACAAGGGTTTGACCATTGATATGCTCCTGGAGAAGATCTACTACGAGCATGGTTACTTCCTCGAGAAGGGCATTAGCGTAGTGCGCAAGGGCATCAAGGGCGCTCAGGAGATTAGCCAGATGATGGTCGACTACCGCTCCAACCCGATGAAGGAGCTGGCGGGCAGTCCCGTGGTAAAGATACTAGACTATCAATCTCTCGAGGGTAAGTGCCTCAAGAGTGGCGAAACCTTCCCGATCAAGATGCCTGCGACCAGCAATGTGCTACAGTACCACACGGCGGACGGGACGGTCCTCTCGATACGTCCCTCAGGTACGGAGCCTAAGATTAAGTACTACATTGGGGTCACCTACAAGCGTGGCACTGAACCTGCCTGCGACAATCCCGAGCAACTACTCCGTGACCGTATCCAGGCGATACGTGAGCAGCTAAGCATCTAAGAGCAGGTATACATTATATATGGTTACAGACGACATCTACCAGCTCATCTCTGAGCATCAGATCGCCCAAGCGGTCAAGCTACTAGGCGAGCAGATGCAGTCTCACGTGCGTATCCCTGTGGAGCAACGCGACCGCTACCACTCGGCAAAGCGTATCCTAGAGACGATGCTACAATACCTAGAGTCTCCGATACAAGACCCTGAGCTGGTGACGAACTACAGCTACCTGCTCCGGACGCTCTACGAGGTGACCGATGCGCTACGAGATACGGAGTGGGTGGCTCAGTCGCCTCAATACGAGAAGCAATCAAACTACTACGCGCTACTGCTAGACAATGGAGGACTCGCAATGGTTGTCGAGCAACTGACGCTCCAGTCGAACCTCGCAACGGTTGACCGGCCACGCTACGACGAACTGGTCAAGCGCCTCTCGATGGGCCTCCTCTACACACAGGAGTGGAGCGACGAGGTGGGCACCGCGCTGGACCAGCTAGACGACTACATACAGCAGGCAGCACTCACAGCTGTCACCCTAGCCTTGCTCAGGTCGTGGCACTGGGGCAAGCTCTGCTGGCTACTCGCTAAGCTGATGGAGACACGGGGCGAACAGACGATGGTGCGCATTCGTGCCGTCGTCGGGGTGCTCCTCGTCGGCGAACTATACAGTAGCCGTCTGGCACTCTATGAGGAGCAGCTCCCCTACAAGCCTCAGCAGATCGGCGAGGCGATCACCCTCGAGGAATACGACATGATCTGGAGCCATCGCCTCCGCATGAAGTACACGCCACAAGTTGTGGAGTATGTGCAGAAGCTCTTCGGGCGCTTCAACAGCCCAGAGTTTCAGCAGCGCTTTCAGGAGATCATCTCCTCGACGGGCGACAGTGAGGAGCCAGCCACCTTCGAGAGTGTCTTTGGGGATGAGGAGGAGCTCCTCCCTCTCGTGGGCGATGTGCAGGAGGGCTACGAAGCGCTGAAGCGTCTCGTGGCTCGAGGCTTCGATGTCAATGCTTTTGCAACGAACTCGCTCCTGCAGGGACCTTTCTTTGAAGATGAGGCGCATTGGTTAGTTCCCTTTGACCTGCAGCACAGTTCGCTAGCAGCCGTGATGGCGCAGTTTAGCAATGAGTACCAGCTCGGCGAGGATCAGATTATGACGCTCTTGCGTGAGTCCATCTTCCAGCAGGTAGACATAGACTTCTACGGCTCCATCTTTAGGATTAGCCAACTGCCTGGACAGGTGCTACAAGGCATCTCTCAGGGCGTCCTAGCTATGGAAAACGTGATCAACCGCACCCCTTACATCCGTCCACAAGAGCGACGGACGCTGGAGGCGGACGACTATACGAAAGCGCTACAAGGCTACATCTGCCAGCTGGCTCGCATCTTCACCTTTATTGAGGCAAAGGTGGCTGCTAAGACACCCTTTATGATGCACTTTGGCCAGCCCAATCCCTTTGCGCAGGAACAATCGGAGAAGCTCTGCGACAAGCATCTCGACCTACTGCGCGCTTACTGCGTTCAGACGAAGGGGTACGCGGGCGAGCAGGCAGCCATACAGTTTCAGCTGGGACGCACCTCAGAGCCTGAGGCTCGTGCGCAGCTTATGTACCGCCTTGCGCAGACCTACTACGAGGAGCAGAAGTACATGCAGGCTTACTTCGTCATGCAGCAGATTCCTCCGCAGCTACTCTCGGGAGACACGAGCCCGCTCTTTATCGCGCAGATCCTCTACCGCATGGAGCAGCCTATGCTCGCCATCTCATTACTAGAGCAGGTGCGCCAGCAGGCAGAGCCTGAGCGGCCTTCGCTCGCTATCTTGCGACTACTTGGCGTGCTCTATGTGAAGCTCCGCATCTACGACAAGGCACTCCCGCTGCTCCTGCAGTGCGAGTTTGAGGACGAGCACCCCGACACGCTCTATCCGCTCATCGCTTGGTGCCTCATGATGACACAGCGCTGGGAGGAGGCAAAGGCTTACGCCAGTCGCCCCGTCACCTCGTACGATCAGCTCGATAAAGACTCTCTGGAGCTTCAATATAAAGAGTTTGTACCTCTACTGCCCGCTCTCTTTACGCTCATCGGCGGAGATCTGCAGGGCACCCTACAAGCTCTGGGCAAGCTCCTCGCATCGGCTGACGAACAGCAACAGAAGCGGTTCATCTCCGCCTACGGCGAGTGCATGTACGACCTGAGGCAGCTAGGCGTACCGAGCCATCTGCTGGAGTTGATACAGACCTGGCTCCATCAGCGCATCAATACTTTCTAAGTTTATTCACACAGACCAAATACACAGCTCTATTCATGACAAACATTCATCAGTTCGACTTCTCGGGTCTCCGTGCTCTCGTACGCGTAGACTTCAACGTACCTTTTGACGACAAGGGGCAGATCACCGACGATACCCGCATGCGTGCCGCCCTGCCTACGCTACGCAAGATCCTATCCGACGGCGGTAGCGTCATCATCGCCACGCACCTCGGTCGCCCCAAAGGCCGTGATCCCAAGCTCTCTACCGCGCTCATCGTGCCCCACCTCAAGGAACTCACCCACGTACCCGTCATCCACTGCCCCGTGAGCCGTGGTGCACAGGCAAAAGAGATGGCGCAAGCACTCCAGCCAGGCGAGATACTAGTCCTAGAAAACGTACGCTTCGAGGAGGAGGAGCAAGGTAAACTAAACAATCCCGACCAGTACACCGATGAGGCAGCGCTCAAAGCTGCTAAGGCTGATCTCAAGGAGCGTCAGAAAGCTTACGCTAAGGAGATGTCTACATTAGCAGATGTCTATGTCAACGATGCTTTTGGCGCAGCACACCGAGCACACGCCACAACGGCTCTCATCGCTCAGTACTTTGCAGCAGACAAGAAGATGTTTGGCATGCTCATGCTACAAGAGGTAGAGGCTGTACAGCGTGTTCTACATGGTGCTAAGCACCCCTTTACCGCTATCTTAGGAGGTTCTAAAGTCTCCTCCAAGATCGACATCATCCTCAACCTGATGGACAAGGTGGACAACCTCATCATCGGGGGCGGTATGGCCTACACTTTTGTCAAGGCGCAGGGTGGCGAGATCGGTCGCTCCCTCTGTGAGGAGGACAAGATCGACGTGGCACGAGACATCATGGAGCGCGCTAAGGCTAAGGGCGTACGACTCCTCCTACCCGTAGATACGGTCGCCACGTGCGACTTTGCCAACGACGCACCTGCCGAGACCTACCCGACCAATCAGATCCCTGCCGACCGCATGGGTATGGACATAGGCGCTCAGGCTTGTGCCGACTACCGTGAGGTTATCTTGACCAGCAAGACGATCCTGTGGAATGGGCCTGCGGGAGTCTTTGAGTTTGACAACTTCGCTCGTGGCTCCGAAGCTATAGCTCAGGCAGTCGCCGAGGCTACACGACAGGGTGCCTACTCGCTCGTCGGTGGCGGGGATAGTGTCGCCTGCATCAACAAGCTCGGTCTAGGCGACGAAGTGTCTTACGTATCCACCGGTGGCGGTGCGCTCCTAGAGGCTATCGAGGGAAAAGCTCTCCCCGGCATCGTAGCCATCGACCCAAACTATGGCAAGTAATATGAGACAAGACGCATCCGCTACCCCACTCGTCTCGCTCGTTCGCATGACGCGGTGTGATCTCTGCAATGAGACGCACCAGAGCCATCTGCCTACGCTCAGACAGCTCTACGAGGAGGCCTTTCCTCTCAGTGAGCGTCGTCCTTGGAGTGACTTGGAGCAGCTCATCGGGGAGCAGGATGCTTACCACTTCTTCCTCTTAGAGCATCCCGAGCTAGGGGTCGTGGGATTCGTCACGCTGTGGCACTTCGACGACTTCTACTACGGAGAGCACTTTGCCATCCTACCGCAGCTGCGCAACCATCGCCTAGGCGAGCAAACGTTGCAAACGGTCAAGGAGTACATCGGGCGTGCCCCCCTTTACTTCGAAGTGGAGCCTGAGACACTCTCCGAGATCGCAGGACGACGCATCAACTACTACGAGCGCAACGGTTTTCAAGTGGTCAAGCGAGACTACCTGCAACCCCCGTATCACCGTGAGGAGCAGGGTGTACCGCTCTACATCATGTCTTCCGAGCTAGGCGAGAGAGACTTCATCGAGCGGGTCTGCCAGACACTCGTCGATCGAGTCTACCCACACTTCTAGACACAACATCCCCAATCAACGCAAGAGGAGACGGCCACACAAGCTGGTCGTCTCCTCTTTTCTTGTCTCTTTGCTACCCAGTTCCTCCGCTGGAACTAAAAAGTTCCTCCGCTGGAACTGAAAAGTTCCTCCCTTGGAACTAAAAAGTTCCAAGAGGGAAACTGTTTTTGGAACTCGTATGTACTACTAAGCCAACACGATACAAAGAGGTCCCAAGTCCGTCCCACAGCTTTCGCCAAAGGGGACAGTACGAGCTACCGCTAAGTTGCCTTCGCTTAGCTCTCTACCCGTTGCAAGTCACAAGCGGTGCGGTAGTAGCCCGGCACATCGTACAGTTCGTCAGGCGTGCCAGAGGCAGCGACCGTGCCCCCAGAGAGTACTACGATGCGGTCCGCATTGCGTATCGTGCGCATACGATGGGCAATGATTAGCACCGTCTTATCCGTCGTAAGCTGTGAGAGAGCCCGCTGTATATGCGTCTCACTCTCCGCATCTTGGCTCGCTGTCGCCTCATCGAGGATGATGATCGGAGCATTCTTGAGGATAGCTCGAGCTATCGATATGCGCTGACGCTCACCGCCAGAGAGGCGACTGCCATTCTCCCCTATCTGCGTCTGGTACCCCTCGGGCAACCGCGCTACAAAGTCGTCACACTGCGCCAGTCGAGCCGCCTCGAGGACCTCGGCATCTGTCGCCTCTTTGCGTCCGATGCGAATGTTTTCCAGCACCGTATTATTAAAGAGTACCACATCTTGGAAGACTATGGCGTAGTACTTAAGGAGTGTCTCTGGGTCAACTGCTGTTAAGTCTTCGCCCCCGAGCGATACGACCCCACTCTGACAGTCCCAGAAGCGGGAGGCTAGTCGTGCACAGGTGCTCTTGCCACCACCGCTCGGACCGACGAGAGCCGTTACCTCGCCCTGCTTGGCGGTAAAGGAGACATGATTCAGCACCTGCGCACCCTCATTGTAGGAAAAGGATACATCCTCAAACGTTAGGTCGAAGCTCTTAGGCGCAAAGTCTGTCCGTCCCTCCTGTGTCGGCATATTGTAGATTTCATTCATACGATCTATCCGCACAGAGGCAAAGAGCGTTACGAGCGCATTCCCCATCAGCATAGTCAGCGGTGTATAGACCGACACAGAGATGAGCAGGAAGAAGAGGAGGATGCCGAGCGACACCTCTCCCGCTAGGTAAAGGTGGCTCCCCACGATGACTAGCGTCGGTATCGCCAGCTGTAGCAAAGAGCGTAGTCCATTGACCACGACGAAGCTAGCTATCTCGGAGTTAAGGCAGGTGCGCTCACAACTAGCCAAGACGGCATCCAGCTCTGTCATATAGAGCGTTTCGCCACCGTATGCCTTGATCGTCTGATGCAGCTGTAGCCCCTCCTCGACCTTTTCGCTCACAGAGAGCTGCGACTTGGAGAGCTTGACGAAGGAGCGCTTTTGCGAAGCCAGACATCCCCATAGGATCAGAAGCGACACGGGTGCTGCCCAAAAGAGTGCCAAGGCTAACCGCCAATCTAAGAAGGCTAATCCACATCCCGCCAAGATGAGGACGATAAAGGAAGCTACCATCTGTGGCAGAGTATGCGAATATGCGTTTTCAAGAAATGAGACATCAGACATCACACGACTTGTCAGATCGCTTGCATCGTGACGGTCAAAGAAGGAGAGCGGGAGTCGTCTCATCTTCTCCGCTAGTCGTATGCGCATCGTAGCACTCTCGCTGTAGACAGCTAGGAAAGTGCTGTTGTACTGTCTGCGAGTGATGACATACATACCTATTATAGATAAGAGTGCAATCCCTACCAGTGCCCAGAGGGTGAGGTCTCTGCTCTCGCCAAATAGCTCCATCATTAGGAGGTAAACGAGCATCACGGGGAGCATGAAGGAGAGGTTTTGCACACCAGTCCAGAGACAAGCCGAGAGGAAGTTGTGCGCTCCTCTAGGCGAGAGCGCCATCTTGCGCTCCATCCAGTTGATTAGATTTAGATGCTTCATAGCTTATATAGTCCATTTGATAGATTCTTGATACTCTTGCCACATAGAGGCGTAGAGTCCATTAGTACGAGCCAGTAGCTCCGTGTGGGTGCCTTGCTCTACGATGCGTCCCTGCTGCATCACCACAATAAGATCCGCATTGACGACCGAGGAGAGACGATGCGCTATCATCAGGACGGTCTTGTGCGCCATCAGACGATGCAGGCTCTCCTGGATCGCATGCTCACTCTCAGGATCGGCAAAAGAGGTAGCCTCGTCCAGGAGCAGTATCGGCGCATCCTTGAGGAAGGCCCTCGCCAAAGCTATCCGCTGCTGCTCTCCCCCACTGAGGTAGACACCCTTAGAGCCGATGACCGTGTCCAACCCTTGTGGCAAACTACGCACCAGCTCTAGACAGTGCGCTTTGTCGAGAGCCGCATAGATCTCTTCGTCCGTAGCCTTAGCAGACCCGTAGGCTACATTGTCACGGATGGACTTCTTAAAGAGCCTTTCACTCTGGAAGACGAAGGAGATGTGCCGTAGCACCTCCTCGACAGCAACTTGACTTATATCTTCTCCTCCGATAGTAATCCGCCCTGTCTCCACATCCCAAAAGCGAGCCACGAGACGAGCCAGCGTTGTCTTGCCACTACCGCTAGCTCCTACGAGAGCCACGCAGGCACCTTCAGGGATTGTGAGCGTCACATCACTCACCGCCAGAGGAGCCTCTGGAGTATATCTAAAGGATACCCCCTCCAGCTGGATCGTATGACTAGAAAGCTTGAGAGGCGTACTGTCCTTTGCCCCCAAAGAGGCATCGCAGAGGGCATCCAGCCTATCCAAAGCCTGCACAGCCTCACGCTTACCACTGACCACATACATGAGTCGCATCGTACACTCCCCGATGAAGGGCGTCACGAGGATAAAGAAGACCAAGCTACTCACCACACCGACCATATCTTCGCCTCGGCTCAAGAGATAATAGGCAAAGGGTACCAAGATAAAGGCATAGCCAAAGGAAGCTACCGTGTAGATGCTAAACATCCGCCGACAACTACGGGCATACACCTTCGCCCATTTAGCATAGTCCAGTAGCGTCTGGTGAAAAGCATTGAAGGAGTAGATCGACTGCTGGAAAGCTTTTACCACAGGCATACCACGCACATACTCAACCGCCTCGCTACTCATCCTTTGCTGGTGATTCATATAGGCACCCATACTCTCACGGTACGCTTTGTTGGTCATCATCGAGCCCATCGCTAGGAGCTGTATCAAGACTGGTATGAGACAGAGCAGAGCCATGCGCCACTCCAGGACAAACATCATCACGCAGAGCGTCGCAAAGCAGACCAGCGTCCCAACGAGGTCTGGCAAGAGGTGAGCGCAGAAAGTGTGGGTCAGACCAACATTGTCGTCGATGACGTTCTTGAGCTTGCCTAGGTTCTGCTGATCGAAGAAGCCCAAGGGCATCTCCAGCATACGCCTCATAGCATCCCCTCGCAAAGTCCGCTCTACCCTAAAGGCTGCCACATGCGTCAGCACCAACGCCACCGCATAGAGGAGTATATGGAGCAGTCCCGCCCCGACTGCCCACCAAGCCCATCGCGTGATGGCACCTGAGTCCACAGAGCCACCGAGCAGCTCCCGCAGGATAAGCCAAATAAAGATGAATGGCACCAGTGCCACCACGTGCGCCACAGCAGAGCAGACCAGCCCTAGATAAGCGAGCGGTCGCTTGCTCCCCATGGAGCGTCCTAGGCGTCCCAATGCGCCTAGGGATTGATTGTTTGATTGTCTCATATTGATCTGTTGTTATATACTTGGAGCCGTTTCACTTAAAATAGATCCTATGCGCAAGAGCGTTCAGAGAGGAGGCAGAAAGCATCGCCCTATGGACACCCTTACACCGTGCAAAGGTAGAGCGTAATCCTTAAAACAGCAATACCAAATAGTCGGTAATCTGCTGTATATCAAAACGATGTGAACGTTCAGCATCTATCGTTCGAAGCCTGTCATACCTCCTCCCTTCGATTGGTTAAATTCTGAATACTATAAGTAGAGAGATGCGCCCAGATACTGCTTTCTCACGAGGAAATTGAAATTCTCCAGGGAGCAATCGGCAAATTCCTCCGGACTTTCATTTCATTCTTCCGAAGTTTTATTTCGAACTTCCGATCTATTTCGGCTTTTCTCGGTAGAGATTTGAGATTTCTTGATGAGTTATTTGGCAAATAGCTCGTATGACCCCAAAGTTGTCGGCACAGCGCGTCAGCTCTAGACGGCTTCTTTCCATCACCCCAAGTAGGAATGGAGCGACTTGACTCAGCTATTTGAACTTTGGTGTGCTGAGGGCTTGCTTCATTGGGAAATTAGGCGTAACTTTGTGGTACATATCCGATAATCCTAATCATTAAATCAAATGAAGACAAGTGAGATCATTGCCCAGCTAGAGGCAAAGCATCCCGGCGAGCCGGAGTTCATCCAGGCTGTCCGTGAGGTCCTCCTTTCTATCGAGGACATTTACAACCAGCATCCAGAGTTTGAGAAGAACAAGATCGTCGAGCGCCTCGTCGAGCCCGACCGTATCTTCACCTTCCGTATCCCCTGGGTGGACGACAAGGGTGAGGTCCAGATCAACCTCGGTTACCGCGTACAGTTCAACAACGCCATTGGCCCGTACAAGGGTGGTACGCGTTTCCACCACACGGTGAACCTCTCCACGCTTAAGTTCCTCGGCTTCGAGCAGACCTTCAAGAATGCCCTCTCTACCCTTCCTATGGGTGGTGGCAAGGGTGGCTCTGACTTCTCTCCAAAGGGTAAGAGCGAGCGCGAGATCATGCGCTTCTGCCAGGCTTATGTCACTGAGCTCTACAAGTATATTGGCCCGGACATGGATATCCCTGCAGGCGACGTAGGTGTCGGTGGTCGTGAGGTAGGCTTTATGTACGGTATGTACAAGAAGCTCACTCGTGAGTGCACAGGTACCTTCACAGGCAAGGGTCATGAGTTCGGTGGATCACGCCTCCGTCCAGAGTCAACGGGCTACGGCGCTATCTACATGGTCAATGATATCTGCAAGCAGCACAACATTGACTTCAAGGGCAAGACGGTCGCTGTATCAGGCTTCGGTAACGTCGCTTGGGGTGCTACTATGAAGGCTACTGAGCTAGGCGCTAAGGTCGTCTGCATCTCTGGTCCTGATGGTTACATCTACGATGAGAACGGTATCAACACGCAGGAGAAGTTTGACTACATGTGCGAGCTCCGCAACAGCGGTAACGATGTCGTAGAGCCATACGCTAAGAAGTTTGGCGCTAAGTTCTTCGCAGGCAAGAAGCCCTGGGAGCACAAGGTAGATATCGCTCTCCCCTGCGCTATCCAAAACGAGCTCAACGGTGACGATGCTAAGAAACTCGTCGAGAACGGTGTAACGATCGTTGCTGAGGTTTCTAACATGGGTTGTACAGCAGAGGCTGCTGAGTACTTCGTTGAGAAGCGCATCATCTTCGCTCCTGGTAAGGCTGTCAACTGCGGTGGTGTCTCTTGCTCTTGCCTAGAGATGTCACAGAACGCAGCTCACATCTACTGGTCTGAGGCTGAGGTAGACGAGCGTCTACACCAGATCATGAAGGACATCCACACTCAGTGCGTAGAGTACGGTAAGGAGCCAGACGGCTACATCAACTACGTCAAGGGTGCTAACATTGCCGGCTTCATGAAGGTCGCTAAGGCAATGGTTGGTCAGGGCGTCTGCTAAAACAGATATACAGCACAATAGCCTAGCTACACACGTATGCGTGTCAGCTAGGCTATAGCTTATACCTTATTTGTTTGCCTTTTCATTAGAGAGGGTCGCTACTCATACGAATAGCGACCCTCTTTCTATCTTATGAGACTGTTGCAAAAGTCAACAGTCTCACAATCTTGCTTGCAAGATTGTCTAGACTTTGCAAAAAGGATGAAGCGCAAGGCGCTGAGGGTGAGGTCTGAAGGGAGCATACCTCCGTATGTGACCGAAGCCGAATCCCGAAAGCAACACAGCGATTCGCCTTCCCGATGAGCCGACAGCGGACTAGGATGAGGCGCCTCGAGGATGAGGTGCTTCTGACGGTCGATCAGCGCCCGCTTACAGCGCGCATAGTTGCCCCACAGCATGAAGACGAGGTGCTCTCTTTGGCTACTCAAGAGCGAGATGACCTCATCGGTGAAGGTCTCCCACCCGCGCCCTTGATGCGAGCCCGCCTCGTGCGCCACGACCGTGAGCGTAGCGTTTAGCAAGAGGACACCCTGACGGCACCAGGGAGTCAGATGCCCTCCGACGATCTGCGAGGGATGCCCTAGGTCGGAGGCGATCTCGGTCAATATGTTGCGCAGACTGGGTGGCACCTCGACACCCTCTGGCACGGAGAAGGCTAGCCCCTCGGCTTGCCCCACGCCGTGGTAAGGGTCCTGCCCGAGGATGACGACCCGCACATCTTCGAAGGGACAAAGATCAAAGGCTCGAAAGATCTGTCCCCCAGGGGGGTAGATCCTCTTCGTCTGGTACTCCGAGCGCACAAATGTGGTCAAGGTCTCAAAGTAAAACTTTCCGAACTCTTCCTCTAGCACCCGATGCCAGCTAGGCTCTATGCGAACATTCATACGATACGGCTCTTTAGTTTTATCAAAAGCTAAGCGAGTCTCCTCTGAGCAACGGTACTGGTGTCGCTACTTGAGAAGACTCGCATATGATGGTCGGTAAGCTAGGACTACTTGCCCCAGCGCTTGATGACAGCCTCTTGTAGCATCTCCCTAAACTTAGGATGTGCGATGCCGATAAGCGCCTCAGCGCGCTCACGAGCCGTCTTGCCACGGAGGCGCGCTATGCCATACTCCGTGATGACATAATCCACATCGTTGCGACCAGTGGTCACCGCTGCGCCCTCTGCTAGAATAGGCACGATACGGCTGATCTCACCACCCTTGGCTGTAGAGGCGAAGGCGAGGATACTGCGCCCGCCCTTGGAGCGTCTGGCTCCACGCATGAAGTCTACCTGACCGCCAGAGCCACTTAGCATATTGTAGCCGATGCTCTCGGCATTGACCTGACCGAGCAGGTCGATCTCTAGGCAAGAATTGATCGAAACCATGTTGTCGATGCTAGCCACGACAAAGGGATCATTGGTATAGCTCACAGGATACATCTCAACCTCCTCATTGTGGTCGAAGAAGTCGTACAGCTCCTTCGTACCCATCGCAAAGGCCGTAACCACCTTGTTGGGGTTGCGCGTCTTACGCTTGCCCGTGATGACACCCTCACGCATCAGCTTCATGACACCATCGGTGATCATCTCAGAGTGGATACCTAGATCCTTGCGATCCTTAAGGTTGCTCAGGACAGCATCGGGGATAGCGCCAATGCCTAGCTGTAGCGTGTCGCCATCCTTGATCATCGAAGCGCAGATCTCACCGATCTTGCGCTCGATCTCACCAGGCACAGCGGGAGGTACCTCGGGTACAGCCGTGCTCACCTCGATGATATGATCCAGCTTCGTCACATGGATCAGGTTGTCGCCACCGATGAAGGGGAGCTGATCATTGACCTCTGCGATCACAACACGAGCAGCCTCCGTAGCGGGTTTGGTGTAGTCGCACGAGAGACTGAAGGAGCAGTAGCCCTCTTCATTGGGTCTAGTCAACTGCACGATAGCTACATCCACAGGGTAGAAACCATCGGTAAAAAGCCCTGGTACCTCGTGAAAGTGGCAGGGGAAGAAGTCCACTAGCCCCGCACGGCACGCCTTACGAGCGTTAGCCTCCAGGAAGTTGATCTTGAGATTGAAGTGCTGCGCTATCTCAGGTGTAAACTGGTACCCAGCGCCATAATACAGGACGTGAAAGATATTACCTGTGGGTAGCTCTGCGACATGCTCCATCATACTCTTGAGAGTTGTGTCTGGGGCGGCAGCCGCATGACCTACGACAATGTTACACCCCTCTGTGAGCTCCTTCTTGAGGGCTGCTAGGGGGGTGGTCAGGTGAGATTGATAATAGGACTTCCAGTCCTGATTCTTTTGCATAGTGTATCTTGCTTATCTGTTGTTTGAAATGATGTCTACACTTAACTCTTGGAGGTGCAGCCCCGCCCATATGAACTTAGAGCGAGGAGCGCCTCAAGCTTTATCGGATACAAAGATACACATTCTTACGGAAGCGACTTACTCGTAAGCCAACTCCAGGATCTGTCGTACGATCTCGGGCGTCATATTCTGATGCTCTCCGAGCACGGTGCCACGCTCCGTGAAGCGACGTACCACTTCGTCGATCACCTCATGAGGAACCTCCGCATCGCGTAGCGTGACCGAAAGACCGAGCTTAGCAAAGAACTGCTTCGTCGCCTCGATAGCCGCCGTGATAGCATGATCCTCGCCTTGGCACGCCTGAGGGGTCAAGCCCCATATGCGAGCCGCATATTGTAAGAGCTTGTCCTGCTTGCCTAGATGGCGCATCACCTGCAGCGTAGCGGGGAGGATGATGGCGAGCGTATGGCCGTGCGTCAGTCCCGTCAGTGCGGTCACCTCGTGACCTATGTAGTGCGTGCTCCAGTCTTGGTCTACGCCCCACGAGAGGTAGCCGTTGAGCCCGACGGTAGCGCATAGCATGAACTCGCCCATCAGGTCAGCATCCTGATGATTGTGCGTCAGCCCTGGGGCTATCTCAATGAGCGTCTGTAGCACTCCCTCAGCCATACGATCCATCAGGAGCGGACTCCGCATCGTCGTCATGTATTGCTCCATAACATGGACGAAGGTATCAGCCAGTCCGCACGCCACCTGGTAAGGCGGTAGCGAGGTCGGCACATGAGGATCTAGAATAGCAAAGCATGGATGCTTACTCGAGAATGAATACTTCTCCTGCGTCTCACGACAAGAGATGACACCTCCACTATTCATCTCCGACCCCGTAGCAGGGATCGTGAGTACGACCCCAAGAGGTAGATGCTCGCCCCTATGCTTGCCAGCACGGACTATATCCCAGGGGTCCTGGTCACTACACATCGCAGCGATGATCAGCTTGCTCGCGTCGATGACTGAGCCGCCACCCACGGCTAGGACAAAGTCGCACTGCTCCTGACGACCCAGCTCGACAGCCTTACGGATCGTCTCGACCGTAGGATTGGACTCGATGCCCCAGAACTCCGTCACCGAGCGTCCCTCCAGTGCTTGGCACACGGCATCGTAGACGCCATTGCTGCGTATACTACCACCGCCCATCACTAGGAGGATGCGGTAGTGTGGATCAATGAGCCGAGGAAGCTCGGCAATGCGTCCTTCGCCGAAGACGAGCTTCGTGGGATTGTAGTATGTGAAGGGTTGTATCATGCTTCTTGGTAGATTAAAGTGTGAATTAAAAGATTAGCTTCGTAGCCTTGCCTAAAGCAAATATACAAGTTTAGTCTGTGACCTGCAGGTAAAGCTGATCGATGATGCCGTCCGCCACGCCAATCGTTGGCACGATCACCTGATCGGCGTGCAGGGCAGCAACAACTCTGGTGAAAAGCTCGCCCGCCGGGACGATCACATCGGAGCGGTCGGGCTTCAGATTAAAGCGGGTCATCCGCTGCTCATCTGTCAGCGCCGCAAGCGTCTCGTAGATCTCCTGTAGCGCTTCAGCAGAGATAAAGCGGGTATCAGGCTTGGCAAGGTCAGTCGTGCCATTGAGCCGAGCAAGCCGATTGATGTTGCCACCCGTACCAACGATGGTCGCAGCTCCATACTGACTGTACAGATCCGCGAGGTACTGGTCAAAAGCCTCGAAGGTTGCATCCCGCACCACCCCGCTCAGCATACGCACCGTGCCGATGTCAAAGGAGCGAGTCGCGACAGGCTCTCCACCCACATAGAGGTTCAACTCTGTACTACCTCCGCCCACATCCATAAAGAGGTAGTTGCGATCTGTCGTGATGACACGATGGACCTTGCTCTGCGCCACGAGAGCTGCTTCCTCCTCGCCAGAGATCACCTCTATCTCTATGCCTGTCTTACGGAGCACCTTGTCCACGATCTCCTGAGCATTGCTCGCCTCGCGCATCGCTGAGGTAGCGCAGGCGCGGTAGTGAGCTACGTCGTAGATCTTCATCAGATGCTTGTAGACCTTCATAAGAGAGAGTATATCACGCTGCTTCCTCTTAGATATCTGCCCAGAGATAAAAGCATCTTCGCCCAGTCGGAGTGGCACACGCAAGAGCTGCACCTTGCTGAGCGGTTGCTCGGAGAGGTCACTATTGACGCACTTGATGAGGAGCCGCACGGCATTTGAGCCGATGTCAATGGCGGCGAGGTTAAGCTTTCTCATATCTTCGTATCAGTGTCTATGTCTTGTTGTAGGTAGTAAGCGTAGAGATCAGTCTGCGAGCGGTACCATGGCGTCGGAGCATCCTCACGCCGAGGACGCCCGTCGTGACTATTGACGTAGTGTCCCTGCGATACATCTTGCAGTCCGCATGCCACGATGTGATGCAGGTCTCGCTGTATCTCCTTGTCGTAGACAGGAGCCACCACCTCGATACGACGATCCAAGTTGCGCTGCATCCAGTCGGCCGAGCCGATGAAGTAGAGCGGATCGTCATTATTGCAAAAGATAAAGATGCGCGAGTGCTCCAGATAACGATCTATGATGCCGTAGACGCGAATGTTTTCGCTCACCCCCTTGACACCCGGCACTAGCGAACAGTTACCACGCACCAAGAGGTCAATGTCCACACCCGCCTGAGAGGCTGCATAGAGACGCTTGATGAGGGCGGGGTCGACGATGTGATTCACCTTTATCATAATGTACGCAGGCTTGCCAGCAAGCTTATTTTTGATCTCCCGATTGATCAACGCGATAAAGCGACGACGCATATCATTTGGCGAGACCAGTAACTCCTTAAAGTGCGTATCCAGATAAGGCTTCTCAATGTACTTAAAAACATCCGCTACCTCTTTCGCTACATTCTTATTGGCCGTCATAAGCATCACGTCAGTGTAGACACGCGCTGTGCCCTCGTGCATATTGCCCGTACCGATGCAGGCTATATCTCCATGTCGGGTCGTGATATGGACCAGCTTGCTGTGTATCTTGAGCGTCTCAGGACCAAAGAGCACATTGATGCCCGCCTCGATCATCTCCTTAGCCCAGGCTATGTTGCTCTCCTCGTCAAAGCGCGCCAGCAGCTCCACGACGACGGTCACCTTCTTGCCATTCTTAGCCGCAGCGATCAGGGCATTGATCACGTTCGAGTCCTTAGCGACACGGTAGAGCGTACACTTGATCTCCCGCACCTCATCGCTAATAGCTGCCTCACGGAGGAGGCGCAGGAAGCGGTTAAAGCTGTGATAGGGGAAGTGCAAGTGCCGATCTTGATGCAGCACCTGATCGATCATACTCTCCGTGAAGTCGATGCCATCACCTAGGATCGGCATCTGTGGCTCATTGCACAAGTCTTGGCGACCGCACTTAGGGAAGTCCATCAGGTCACGCAAGTTGTGGTAGCGCCCGCCAGCCACTTTGGCATCGTTGCTGTCTAGTCCCGCCTTACGAAAGATCTTATTGCGCAGTGAGCCAGGCATATCGGCATCGTAGACCACACGGAGCATCTCGCCCTTGCGACGACGACGCAGCCCCTTGGAGACACGCTGCACCACCCCTACATCGACATCCTCCTCACGGATGTCCATCTCCGCATCCTTGGTAAACTTGAAGGTGTAAGCCTCAAAGTCATTGCACCGCGTGCCCGCAAAGATATACTTAAGGTTGAAGCGGATCACATCATCGAGAAACATGATGCAGACCCTCCCCTCCTCGTCGTCAGCGATGCGGATGAATCGGCCGAACTTCTCTACAGGGGCCTTGATGATGCCGACGCTCTGACGCAGTGGTTTGTCACTCCCCGGCTCCAGCTCCTTCATCTGCACAGCTAGGTAGATAGACTCCTCTATCTGATCTGCCGAAAAGTCCATCTTGCGCAGCGAGAGCGGATTGGTACTCGCTCCCAGTTTCCTAATGTAGAAGTCAAAGACCTGCTCCTTCTGTCGTGGCGTCAGCTCCAGCTCATTGACCACTCGTATGCCAGCCTCTTCGAGATCATCCAGAGCCTGCTGAAAGTTCTCCTCAAAGGTCTCAGCGTACTCCTTATTGAGCTTGTAGATCTTACGCAGCGTACGCTCCGCCTCCTTACGTTGCGGTGCTGATAAGTCCTCGTCCTCTGCGATACGACGTAGCGAAGCCACACGCACACGAAAGAACTCGTCCAGATTGTTTGAGTAGATGCCTAGGAAGTTTAGTCGCTCCATCAGCGGGACATCCTCTCGAGCACTCTCTAGGAGGATGCGCCGATTGAAGGACATCCAGCTTACATCTCGATCTATGTAGGGGAATTTGTTCACTTTGCGTTTCGTTGTTTTGCCCATAAGTTGCGATACAATGGTATTGAGGCAAATGTACTACTTGTATGTTGAGGATCTGTTAAGAAACAGTGTACCACTCCCGCTCTAATCACGGCGGAAGATGTCTCGTGTGTAGACCCGCTCGGCGACATCGTCGAGGTCAGCGTGGTAGCGGTTCGTAATAATCGCCTGAGAGCGAGCCTTAAAGGTCGCTAAGTCATTCTCCACAAGGCTCCCGAAGAAGGTCGTATGCTGAGCCAGCGTAGGCTCGTAGATGATCACCTTAGCCCCCTTTGCCTTGATGCGCTTCATCACCCCCTGGATCGAGGAGTGGCGGAAGTTGTCGCTGTGGCTCTTCATCGTCAGGCGGTAGATGCCGATGACGCACTCACGCTCTTGCGTCGGGTCGTACTGATTCTCCTCCATATAACTATAGTAGCCCGCCATCTTGAGGACCTGATCAGCGATGAAGTCCTTGCGCGTACGATTGCTCGCCACGATCGCGCCAATGATATTTTGTGGCACAGCATCGTAATTAGCGAGGAGCTGCTTCGTATCCTTAGGCAGGCAGTAGCCTCCATAGCCAAAGGAGGGATTGTTGTAATGATCGCCAATGCGAGGATCTAGGCAGACGCCCTCAATGATGCTCTTGCTATCCAACTCCTTGAGCTCGGCATAGGTGTCTAGCTCGTTGAAGTAGGAGACCCGCAGCGCTAAGTAAGTATTGGCAAAAAGCTTGACCGCCTCAGCCTCCGTCGTACCCATCAGCAGCACAGGCATATCTTGGCGAATGGCCCCCTCACGTATCAGCTCGGCAAAGCGCTCAGCTCGCTCTCGCTGATGGCTACTTTGCTTATCATAACCCACGATAATGCGCGAAGGGTAAAGGTTGTCGTAGAGCGCCTTGCTCTCACGAAGGAACTCTGGCGCAAAGAGTATATCCTCGTACCCCATCAACTCGCGCAGGTGAGCCGTGTAGCCCACGGGCACCGTTGACTTAATCACAATCGTCGCTGCAGGGTTGCAGGCTCGTACGGTAGTGACCACCGCCTCAACGGCAGAGATGTTGAAGAAGTTCTGCACTGAGTCATAGTTAGTCGGCGTGGCCACCACGACAAAGTCCGCCCCTCGATAAGCCTCCTCGGCATCTAGCGTAGCACGCAGCCGAAGCTGTCGTGTCGCCAAGTACTCCTCGAGGTAGTCATCCTGTATCGGTGACTGACGCTGATTGATCAGGTCCACCCGCTCGGGCAGGACGTCCACGCCCACCACCTCGTGGTGCTGCGCCAGGAGCACCGCCACCGAGAGTCCCACATAGCCCATGCCTGCGACTGCTATCTTCATACGTTCAGAGATTAGATTGTAGTAAGTGTCTGGACAAAAATACAACAATTCGTGGATAGAGACTCACAGAGCTGACTTCACGCCAGGGCTGACGCAGTATAACCAGCCGTCTAGGAGCGGCGCATGACGATAGCTAGGGAATACGCGGTTTGATTATTGCTACAGAGGGGCTACGGAACCTCTCTGATCACGCCTTCCTCCCGAAGAATGGAATTCCTACCTAGGAATTTGCCAAATAGCTACCTAGGAATTTGCCCAATTCCTACCTAGGAAATAAAAAATTCTTCGGAGGAATCAAATGAAACTTCGGAGGAATCAAAAAATAAGTCCGAAGAATT